>JAEEGK010020162.1_pt1 | contig 14208 bp, 10 predicted proteins | sample 8958771 | NCBI WGS metagenome assembly JAEEGK01 (sample SAMN16246547, study PRJNA631951) | gut metagenome | biome: gut microbiome; feature: rumen; material: SC-attached | host: Bos | place: Iran: Karaj | collected 2018-10
CATCCCCTCCGACCTGGTGGCCGAAGACCTTCGCCGCAGCCTCTCCTCCATCAACGCCATCCTGGGCACCGACCTCTTGGACCCGGAGGCTATTCTGCAGAACATCTTTAGCCGGCATTGCATCGGAAAATGATATAGCCCTGGTTTCACCGGAAGAATACGACGTCTCACTCCTGGCCCGCACAGAACGTGTGAACACCTGGTGTCGGCAGCTGGGCAAACGCAATGTCTGCCTGGTCTCCATCCACACCAATGCTGCCGGCAATGGCAAGCTGTGGATGTCTGCACGCGGCTGGACCTGCTACACTTCCCGTGGCCAGACCGCCGGTGACCATCTGGCCGATTGCCTCTATCGCGCCGCTGCGCTCTTGCTCCCTGGTCACAAGCTCCGGAAGGACTACTCCGACGGAGACCCCGACTGGGAAAGCGACTTCTTCATCCTGATGAATACCCTCTGTGGTTCCGCCCTGACGGAGAATCTCTTCCACGACAACTCCGACGACTGCCTCTTCCTAGAATCCGACGAAGGCCGCCGGGCGATTGTCGCCCTGCATGTTGAGGGGATTGTGAATTATGTGCTGAAAAGATGGTAGGCTTATCGTCATGCCCGACCTGATCGGGCATCTCCCCCGCTCCATCACTCCCTCACTTCCATCAGTTCCTGCATTTGATGGAAGTTTTTTAATGGTCATTCCTTTCTGCCGAATCAGCTTTTCTGAAAGGAATCTGCGGACAATGCTCTATGCCCTCTCCAAGCCATTCTCCAGTAATGACCCAGAGTTCATAGAAAAGCAACCATTCTGAGGCCCAGGGGACAATCTTTTGTGCTAAAAACATTGTTGAATTCCATTCTCCAAACGGGCCATAATAAAGACAGATCTGCTGTGTTTTCGTGTCATAAACATGTTTCAACTTATCTGCACCCTCTGGCCGTGCCAAGACGGGAGGATCAATCACATATACGTAGGGTTTTTGATTAATTGTATAGTCAATGCGGATACGATAAGTAGCACTATTAGGCGTTGGGATGATATCTGTTTCCCATACCAAACGGCGTAGTGTTTGAGATTTCACTACGCCATTTGGATAATACTTAGCCAAGATGGAAATCTGGGCTGGAATTGGAACCGGTGTGCCTTTACTCATTCTTGCCGTAAAAACTATGCGCTGCCACTTTGGTTCCAGCGCCTGTGCCAAGGGTGGCTGCTCCTGCAGCCGCAGTCAACTTGCCGGCCTTCCTTTGCTCAAGAATCTGATTGCCGTATGCCTTAAAGGATGCTTTCGACACCTTCTCCCCAAACAGTTCTTCGAACAAGACCTGGAGCTTATCAAGCCCCTGTCCAGCAGCCGCAATCAATCGATCCACATCCAGCTGCAACTTATTGACCCACTTATAGAAGTTTTCCTCCTTCTCATTCTCTGACTTCCACCTGTCAGCGAAATTCTCCGAAGGGTTGACAGGATTTCTAACGATACGGTGTCCAGGCGTACCCTCAATGTAAGACGTCATGTTGCGTGCAATGTGTTGAAGTGCACTAAGCAGATCCGTCGCGTCGTTATATGCCCTAGCTGCAAGCGTTGTTATGATGATTGAAATCGGTTTGTCGTCCTCGTTACCATCAAACATCATATCACGGTGCCGCTTCATTAACTGAACCACACGCTGCAGCGGAGCCTTCGTCTCATAATACTTCGGAACGGGCGCGACGGCCTCTTTTAGGTTGATTGTTCGCTGCAAGTTTGTCGGACGGTAAGCTATGTTATAAAACCACTTGGCTAGTGCGAATGGATTACTCTTCTGCCATTTGTCGGAGTCCGTCTCAGTCATATAGTCAGGTCTGGTCCTATCTGTAATACGAATGGCCGTCGTATCCGAAACCACTGTGTCAGAAGAAGCGAGCATCCTCTCTAACGCTGTTGAATAGCCTTCATTCACGATGCACGGAAGAACATCCATATGATACTTTCCGTCAGCATATTTTAGCGTCCAGCATCGCTTACCCTCCTTGTCCAGCATATTACGATAGCGGTCTGAATCTTTCAGCCTGTCCCCAACTGCCTTCTTTGTTGAATACTGTGTCCAATGGGAAGGCTTCTTGGTCAGTTCGCATACGAGGTCGATGTCCAAATCGGCATCTTTCGATACGGGACGCACGGCGGTACCAAACAAGAATGAACCCTGCGGCCGGATTTGTGGTGAATAAACACTCAGCGGGCTCGGATAATCCGCCAAATAGCTACCCACTGCCTTATAGCTGGTCGTTATCTGATCATACTCTGTCTTCGTCACGTCGAGCGCTTTCCCAATTTCATTAAGCAGGACGGAAATCTGTTTTCTCTGTTCTTCAGTCATATCTGTAATTATTTAATTGTAATCGTTTCAATATCATCCACATCCACGGCGTTGTTCTTATCGAATAGCACCAGCTTCTTGTCTGCCTTCGGCATCAATACTCGCCCCAGTTCCACAGCACATGCAGCCGGCATCGCCATGAATACCTTCACGGAATCAAATCCAGAAGAAGCATTGATATCATCCAATACTTTTCGTGTCAGCTGCCGGAACTCGGCAAGCTGGTCCGCAGACCTCAACATATCATTATTGGGATTCTCCGCCGTCACCTCCCATATACTTGCATCATCTCCAAAGCGGTTCCTCACCCTGTTCGAGATAGCCTTCGCACTTAGTGAAAAGACAAGTACAGGGGTCTTTGATGTGTCTTGTGGCCTGACAATTCTCATCGGATTCGGTTCGGTTATCTCTTGCCACTTCCACGTATCCGGCTCCCGGTGCTTCTGATACACCTTCACTTTATGGAGGTCCGAAAGCATCGTCCCAAGCTTCACCAACAGTGGTTGAGGAGCCAGGGCGAATACTGACACGCAATCAATATCCTCCTTACCGATAAGCGGTTTAAGGAATTCATTGTACTTCTGCTCAAGTTGCGCGACTTCAGCCTGCCAAAACAACTCTTGCGAGTCATGCAAGCCTGAGTTCTGGCACGAAATAGTGACTACGTTTTCAGTGGGATAGTTATCAGGAAGCATAGCCTGTGCGAGCTCTCTCCTTGGAATGGACACTGCTTCTTTTCCGATGTTCGTTCCATAAACGACGGGAACGCTAATCTTTGCAGCAGCTATTTCCGTCACTTCCCTGACGCGATCCTCGTGTTTCTTCTTCATCGCACGTAACCTGTCAACGGTATGCTCGGCTACTTGCTCGTGGTCTATAAGTCGATGATGATCATGACACAGCAACATAACATTGCCGATGTCGTCCACCAACTGGGCGGATAAAACTACGTCCCCTCGCGGTCCATCAGGTGATGCCGCAATAATATGGGCGACGAATCCCCGGTTGATGTCCTCCGATGTCAGGTCATCCTTGTACAGCAATTTATTGCAGCCGTCGTATTCACAACGGCCGGCGGCTTTCGCCCATAGTTTCGCTATTGTATGTGCGGTTGCATTCCCCGCTCTCTTTTTTGCCATATTCTTTCCTGATTATACCCTCGTGACAATACGCGGGTTTATGGATTCTTTTTGTTGTTTATCAAAGGTTTTGCCATCGCCTAAAATGCGATGTTTCCCTGCCATAATGTCAGTGGGGACCAGCGTTTTACTGATCCCCCGACATCAGGTTCAACTCGGCGTTCCCTTCCGGCGCCTCGGTACCGATAACCCCTTCAGGCAACGCAGGGATTTCATCCACATCCAGCAGCGCCTTGATGGGGTGCCTGTCGCTGTTCTTCGCGCCAAGCTTGATCAGCTTACCGGAGGTGTTGATGATGCTCTGGCCCTGAGGCACGAGCTTTTTCTTGCCGTCCTCGTATTCGTCGGACGCTTTCTTCAACGCCTTGCCGACAGCCTCATACTTCTCCATGAAAAGGCCTACACGGTCAATCATCTCATTGGCCAGCTCATACACCTTCTCGTGGTTCTGGGCCTGGGCGACCTGAGTCCACGTCATACTCACGATCTTCAACGCCCCGTACAGGGTCTGTTCATCGGCGATATACACATTCATATCCGCCGCCTTACGCCACAGATCCGGCTCGGCATTAAGCGCAGTCCAGAGGGCTCCCATATTGGGGACAAACATAATCACGTATCCGGCTGCGACCTTCGGAGACTGGACATACGAGGCATAATCCTTCGCAGCCAGTTCCTTCACGTGCTTCTTGATACTCTCAAGATGCGCCTTCAGGAAAATCTGGCGGTCGGCGTCGTTCTCGGCGTTGACATAGTCAACAAAAGATGTCAACGACACCTTGGAGTCGATGATCACTTCCCGACGCTCATCAAGGTGAAGGATGATATCGGGTCGCATGATACCCCCGTCTTCGTTCCGCACCGGCTTCCCGTCGATGCCGCGGATAACCGCCTGCGTATCGAAGTGGACGCCCTTCGTGAGTCCTTGCGATGCCAGCAACTCCTCCAGGATGGTCTCACCCCAGTCTCCCTGCATCTTGCTGCCGTGCTTGAAAGCGGCAGCTAACTCATCGGCGCTCTTGCGGGCGGCGTCACTATGCTCCATAAGACTCTGGATCCGCTCACGCATCTCGCCATTGCGCTCCGCCTGCTCCTTATTCCCCTCCTCCATCGCCTTCTTGAGCTCGGCGATATTCTCCTTCAGCGGATTCACAATCTGCCCAAGGCTCAGGTTACTCGTCTCCGAGAACTCCTTCTGGCGGGCCTTCAGCATCTCCGACGTATCCGACTTTACCTGTGCGCTCACCTTTGCCATCGTCTCGTCAAAGCGAGCCTGAAGGGTATCCATCGCCTCCTTGTGAGCCTTGTCACGGGCAGCAATATCATCGGCGTTCCGCTTGCTGAGGTCGGCCTTCGTATCCGCAAGCAGTTTAGCGGCCTCCGTCTTGGTCTGCTGCAGCAATGCATCAGCCTCGGCCTTGGATTTCTGCAGCGTTGCCGCCGCTTCCTCCTTAGCCACCTGCACTTGGCGCTCCGCCTCGCTTTTCGCATCTCCCAGTTTCGCAAGCAGCTCCTCGGCACGTGTGTTGGCGTGGCCCAAATCAGATTCCAACCGGGCCTGCTCAACCTTGAAAGAAGACTCCGCCTGCATCCGGACCGACTGTTCGGTCTGGCTGACGCGGGATTTGACAATACCCCTTGCGATGAAGAAAGCAATCAGTGCGGTGAGGACAAGTCCTCCAAGAAAAGAAAAAAGAATCTCCATAAGCAAAAACACTATCTAAACCAATCAATTATATCTCTCAAAAGTGGGCTCCGAATAGAAAGCCACCATATACTTTCCGTACTCCTCTCCACGCAAGGATGTGTAAAGAATGGGAGCGCCGGAATCCTCGTATACATCTATAAATAGATCTGAGTCCAAAACTGGAAACTCCACGGTGCGCTTCGGCGTCACCAGCTGGATCTTGGATGTGGGACGGAGAACATACTCCTCACCCTTCAGCTCCGCAAAAACATTCAGGTTCTCATCGGTCACGTCCAGCACGACGAGCTTATCCTCAACAGCCTCGTCAACGAGCCTCTCGCTGTATGGAAGCACGATTACATCCCCTTCTCTGTGAGGGACAAGGTCTATTACCTTGTGTGCCGGTGGAAGCACATCCATCGGCGTATTGAAAATGCCGAGTTTGCCCTTCGCCGGGATGGGCTTGTCGAAGAGGTATGCACTCTCGAGAATCCATTTGACGAAATCTTCGCCGCCGTCCCAGAGAGACTCAGTGTTGTGCGAATAGCCAACCAAATCCACATAGCCGATGATTGCTCCTGTCGGCATATCCTCCATTTCCGGGAGCCAACCGTACTTCACGGCATTGTCCATAACGGAACACCACTCGAACGGCAGCATTCTAATCTCCTCCTCGGACACCTTCTTGCCCGAAGCGTGGATCAACAGTTTCTCTCCGATGGCCGACACAGGCGGTACCCAGGTGCGGTTTTCTACGTCCTTAATTCCAGAACAAATGAGCGAAGCCCAAGGCTGTCTAACAGATAGAGTCCTCATAAATAAAACAACAAAAAAGTACCGTCATCGGATTCATTTCCTCTGACGGTACAAAGATAAATCGCAGGTGTGCAGTGTTCCTGCCGACCAAAAATGATTAGTATCCTGCTTCTTCCAAGTCGCCTATACTCCAAGCTGTCACGAAGAGATACATGGCCACAACCACCTTGGTGCCGGCAATCAACTCTTGCTCTGTAGCGGCAGGGGCAGCGTGGGACTCCAAGTTCCTCCACTCCTTGAGGTTGGACAAGTATCCATAGAAAGTCTGATACGCAGGGTCCGTGTCGTATTTCAGCTCGCGCAGGCAGTCAAATGCAAAGATTGCATTGGACAGGGTCGGGACTGTATCTTCCGGAGCGTGCGGATTCGTCGGCACATCAGTCTGGTAGATCAAGTAATACAGCTTCTTCAAGAAGTTTTCATACTTCGTCAGCAACTGATTAAAGATGGTCCGCCTGTCGATAGCCGTCAAGTTCGGGTTGCAGAACACGTGGTTGAGACCATCTTTTAGAATATCATCCGCACCGTCATAGAGGGCTGTGCTCGGAGTCCGAAGAACATAGAGCAAGGATTCAGACACTTCCTCCAGTGGACGCATACTCCTGCTAAAAGGCTCGAACATCTGGGCCATCTCACTTGACATGGCAGCGATAAGCGCTTCCTCGTTATACTCCAGCCTTGATGCTGCATAAGTCCTTTCTGCGATAGCATCCACGAACCGCCTGATAAGCGCGACTGAGAAGGATTGATTCTTCTGGAGGATCTCCATGAAGTTGTAATACTTATCAATTTGCTCGGCTATCTTCTCGTCGAACTTCTCCCTCACCAGGTTGATGAGGTTGTCGTAAGTATTGTTCGCGCGGAAAGCTTCATTTACTTCAGGATCGACCAATACTGACTCCCAGATCTGCTTCAGGATTTTGTCATTCTCGTCCAGGATGCCGGCATAAGGCTCGTTGGCAATATGGAGGATCTCCTTGATGGTCATCTCCTCATCCGGTTTCTTCTTGCCCGGCTCACCTATACGACTGGCAGACAACTCTTTCTCCTCGTCCTCCAACTCCAGTTGCCCCTCAAAGGACATCTGTATACGAAGTTTATCCAGGTCGATATGTTCCAGGATATCCACGGGAAGCGTCTCTTTCGTGTACGGGAGATACTTGTAGAGGACCTTCAGGAATACATAGTACTTCTCCAGCTCAGGATCGACAAAAGTCATAACCTGTGCGATGAATCCATACTGACGGATATATCGGTTCACTAGCTTGCGGAAACGATCCTTCTCCGCATCCTCCATCGGTTCCACGCGGTCCGTCACGATCCTCTTCATAATGGACGGTACGCCGATGGCTGTTGCGGCCGATTGGAGTCGCTTCACCACATCGTTCACCTGCTCTTCCGAGAACACCTTATACTCATCGATATCAGACTTGATAGGATACATCCTCGTCTGATCCACAGGTCCGTTAAGAACCGTCTTGGTATAGTAGTCCTGGAACGACTTCTGAACCACATCGGAATCATTCCGGAAGTCAACGACCAGCGTGTCGTCCTTACCCGGGCAACAGCGGTTCAGGCGGCTGAGCGTCTGGATGCACTGGATACCGCCCAGAACTTTGTCCACATACATCGTATGCAGTAACTTCTGATCGAATCCAGTCTGGAACTTTTCCGCCACAATCAGGATCTTGTACTCGGGCTCCTCGAACTTCAGGCGGATATCGTCATCCTTGACGCCTCCGTCGTTCATATTGGCCTCGGTACACTTCCTCCCGTGACTATCCTCCACCTCTCCAGAGAAGGCAACCAACGTCTTAATGGCACCGCCATACTGTCCATTGATAATGGTGTCGATGATTCGCTTGAAGTCGGCAGCAGCTCTGCGGGAATCCGTAACAACCATTGCCTTTGCCTGTCCGCCGATCTTCTTGATAGTGTGACTCATAAAATGATCGACTATCATGGATGCCTTGCGGAACATGATGTACTGGTTCTTATTCAGGCTGTCGTAAATGACCTTCAGCGACTTCTTCTCCTCGAAGAGTTTCTTCAAGTCCTCATCCGGATCCTTCTCCACCAGCTCGAACATGGTCTTGTAGCTGATGTAATTCTCCAGAACATCCAGGATGAATCCCTCCTCGATAGCCTGTTTCATCGAATACAGGTCGTGAGCCTCGTGCTGGTTCTTCCCGTACAAGGCAAACGTCGTATCCTTTGGAGTGGCCGTAAAAGCGTAATAACTGATGTGGTGCATCATCTTACGCATCACCTGCTGATAAGCCATAAGGGCATCAAGCTGGTTGTCGTAGTCCTCCGGGTGGAAGTCGTCAATCTGCCGGAGATCATCATCCGAGGACAGGGCACTGATAATATCTTTCGCACTCTCCTTCCCCAGAGCCGTGTGGGCCTCATCAATGATAACCGCAAAATGCCGGTTGTCCTGCTTTTTGATATTCGGCAGGGCAAAAGCGAATTTCTGCACCGTACTGATAATGATGCGGTACCCGTCGTTAATGGCCTTGGCCAGATTAACCGAACCGCGACGCACGTCCTTAACAGTCCCCGGCTGCATCTCGAACGCTACAACCTCGTCGGCCATGTTACGGTTAAGAACAATTCGGTCCGTGACCATGATGATGCTGTCAAACAGCGGCGTATTGTCATCATTGGTCAGATTGGATAGCTCGTGAGCCAGCCATGCCATCGACATAGTCTTGCCACTACCGGCGCTATGCTGCACAAGATAATTATGTCCCGGGCCTTCCTCTTTAGAAAGAGCTCTCAGAAGACGCACGGCCCTAAGCTGATGGAATCTCGGAAAGATGACCGTATAATTACCCTTGCGGTCCTTCACGCGCTTGATAAAGTGCTGCAGGATATCCAGCAAACTGTCCGCCTGCAGGATTTGATCCCACATATAGTGAGTCGGATAGTCGGCATCCCCTTCAACGGGAGGATTGGTAGTACCGATATTGAACGGCAGGAAGTTGGTATCTGCACCGGCAAGCTTCGTGGTCATGAACACCAGGTTGTTGTCCATGACAAAGTGCACAAGGCAGGCATTCAGCATCCGGTTTCCGACATTGCGGTTCGTCTGATACTGGATGATGCCGTCCTCGTAACATTGCCCGGTCCCCTCGTTCTTCAGCTCGCACGTAATAATGGGAATACCATTGATAAGTATGCAGAGGTCGAGCTCGTTATCCCTGTCGCTCGGATCGGTGGAATACTTCATCTGCCGGACTACCGAGAAGCGATTTTCACGGTACAACCTAAAGGCAGACGACTGCTCACCGCCAATCTGAGGCTGGAACTCCACAAACTTCACCTTGGCCCCCACCACCATAAGCCCCTTGTGAAGCATGTCCCATATACTAGTACCACGGTTGATGGCCCGGTTGTAGGTCTCGATAACCGTGTCTATTTCCCGGCCGGGAACATTACGGGAAAGCTTGGCCCATACTTCCGGCTGGGCCTTTACGAAGCGTTCAAGCATTTCGCGGTCGCAGAGGTCTGCGATTTCGAAATTGCCGGACTGACGCTGGTTATAGAGGTCAGAGTGAGCGAGCACGTTGGTGATGTGCTCTTCGAAGCGGGTTTCATCAAGATTCATCATAGGCGAATGTCGAATATCAATTACAGCGCAAAGGTAAGGCCGAGGTGTGCGGTGTTCTTGCCTACCTTAACAGACTTTTCGTTTTCCGGTAACTACTTCCGTAATTAGTGACTGTTTATACTCCCTCAAGAGATCAATTTGCTGATTGGCTCTATCGATAGCGGTGTCGTAGGAATCACACTTCTTGTTGAGGAATTCAACTATTTCTCTTTGCTCACTAAGTTCAGGTGCATATAAAGATTGAGATAGGTAAGCAGTTACTTTTAAGTTTTGAATTCCTGTCGTCTGATTGAAATACAGAAGGTTAACTTTATTTGCATATAGGAACCGGAAATAGTAATAAAGGAAGTCTTTATCTATCTTTCGATCATCAACAGTTAGCGAATGAATAAAGTTGGAGCTTACGGCCTCTATATCATAATTATACCGCACAACTCGCCCCACCGGCCATATGTCTCCTCCACCAGATTTTTCAATCAGTAGATCACCTTTCTTGAGCAAACGTCCTTGCCGATCTTTCTCCGGGATATTTCTTATAGTTGGATTATCGTTATTAAGAACGCCTCTAGAATAGTCGTAGTCTGCGATGCGATAACATGCTATGTCGTCATCATTTCCCTTTTCCTCATCTCCCCATACCCCCGCAGAAGATCTTGTCAAATCATACTTAATTCGATGCCGAACCCAGGAATATGGAACCCGCCCAACCCAAGGAACACCAGAATCTTTCATATTAGCCGATTCAGTAAGCCCTTTCGTAATGACCTTTGTGATAATTGACAGCTTTGTCTCTTCAATCAATTGGACTCTTTTTTCTTCCTTTACGATCAGGCCATCAATCTTCTTACACTCAGTATCCAGATAATCTGCTATGGCCTTTTGCTCACCTAAGGGTGGAACTGGGAAGTACTCTCGATAAATGTCGAAGGTGGATAGATGTTTTACTGTTGTAGAATAGGTGATGTCATTAATGCACTTTAATGGCCTGGGCAAAACATACGAAGCATACCTCGCACAAAACTCTGGCATATCGACTACTTTGCATAATCGCTGATTAAGCAGGCCATCTGGACCATTCCAAATAGCGACATTGAAGTCACCGTCCATGCCTACTAACACATCACCCTTTTTTATGATGTAAGCACTTGAGTATGAGCCCAAATAGAATGACTCCGTCGAGGTATTCATTATGTCACGAATCCTAATTAGTGGCATATCTGTTTCATCCGTGGAAAAGAGGTCAGAGTTAAACGGGAAACCGGAAAGAAGCTTTGTCACATATTTTCCCCGTTTTATCTCCCAATGAGATGGAACCTTCCCTAGCCATTTAATGCCGGATTCTATGTAGCTATCATAAGATTTCATACTCTGCCTAGTTGAGATTCTTTATATCACCGCCCATATCTTCATCCAGAAGTTTTAACTCTTCAAGAATTGCGGAACTATCCCTCAATGGTTTATACTCATAGAAGAGCTTTAAAAAAGGGAATTCGCAGCCTACCTTATCCTTCGTTCGGTCCATCCAAGCATCCGGAACAAATGGTAGAACTTCTTCGGAAAAGTACTCATCTATATCCTTTTTGAAAGGGATGATTTCTGTATCGTTGAGGTCCGGATCAGCTTCAAATCCGCTAGTTGCTTTGTAAGGATTGATAAGGATTTCAGGCGCAGCCTCGTCCCTTTCCCCGAAGGATGCACGAAGGAGTTTTACCTCGGCAGCACTAACCTTCACCTTTTGCTCTTTGAGGAACCTGAAGAAGTCCGCATCTGTCCGTTTGGCGTCAATATCTCCCAAAGCAGACACCGTTTTAAGGATTTGATTCTTAGGCGCATCCGCGTTGAAATCCTCATCGGCAAGGAGCAACTCATACTTTTCGGCGATGCTGCAAAACGACAATCGCTTAGGCCGAAGGACGGTCACCTTGGTATACAGGAAATCATCGTAATCAAGAAGTTTGGCAATCTCCTTACGAGGGAATGTCCCATCGTCAAGGTAGTCAATGGGGATGGAGAAATTATCATACGTCTTGTATGCCAGCATGATAGCCTCAGCACCTATCTTGCTGATTTCGTATCGCTTCTTTCCGAGACTACGCTGAAGAGGTGTAGTGAAATACTCACACGTTGCGTCAATGAACAGCACCTTATGGTACCGATCAGCCGGACGCTTGTTATCCAGGATCCAAAGATAGGAACTGATGTCTGTTCCATAGAACAAATTCTTGGGAAGGGCCACGATGGCATCAAGAAGATTCTTCTCGAGAAGGCTCTGACGGATGTTGCTCCATCCTCCACCGGCGTCACCGTTGAAAAGTGGCGAGCCATTAAGGACGATTCCGATTCGAGATCCCTGCGTATTGTCCATCTTGCTGATCATATGCATTAGGAAGAGAAGAGAGCCGTCATTCTTCGACGGAAGGCCTGCCTCGAATCTCCTGTTCGGAGCGTTATCTTCTTCCACCTTCTTCTTGACATTCTCGTCCTTCCCCCAGTCGACGCCAAATGGCGGATTGGCTAGCATGAAGTTGAAATGCTGATTCTCGAATTTGTCATCGGCAAGCGTATCCCCCTGGCGAATTTGCTTGTCCTCGTGCTGGAGGTCGCCCTTAATAAGTAGGTCGGACTTGCAGATGGCATAGGTCTTCTCGTTCAGTTCCTGGCCGTACAGGTAAATCTTAATATTGTCGCGGCCGGACATCTCTTGCACCATCTCCTTTGCCACCGTAAGCATCCCACCGGTTCCGCAGCACGGGTCATAGATGGAGAACATCTGCCCCAGCTGCTGCAGTTTCTGCTCCTGGCCATAGAGCGTCAGGCTGGCCAACAAGCGAACAATCTCACGTGGCGTGTAATACTGACCGGCTTTGGAGTTCGTGGACTCTTTCGACCACCTGATTACAATCTCAAATACGGTACCCATCTGGGCATTGCTCACCTTCTTCGGATCAAGGTCTGCCTGCTGGACAAAGGTCTGCACAACAGAGTATAACTTGTTGCTCTTCTCCAAGCGCCGGTAAATCTGCGTCAGGTCAGGAGCCTCGCCATCCTGGTGCACAAAGTTCGACAGGATATCCTTCACATTGTCGGTAAACCCTTCGAGGTAGGTCTTGAAATTCGACGAGATACTTGCCGGGTTCGCCAGGAGCTTCTTCAGGGACAACCCTGAAGTATTGAAGAACGACAGGTTATACCGTCTCAAGAGGCTCTTAAGCTTCATCTCACGCTTATTCTTCTGCCTCTCCGGATCAGCATCCACAATGCCTTCCAACTCCGTGATGATATCATCCCGATGCTCATCCAGCACGCAGTCCAGACGCCTCAACAATGTAAACGGCAAAATGACGTCCTCAACTTCCGAGTCGTCATAAAAATTCCTGATAATCTCCTTAATGTTCCAGATAACCCTGGCAAGATCCTGTTCAGTCATATGTAATGTGTTCAAATATCTAATGTCTTGATCTTATTGCTTCAAGTATTGCCTGTGTTTGGCTCTTTCTTGCTTCTACATCTGCTTCCTCTGTCGACAGCGTCTGCAACCAGATTAGAATGTTAAGCAGTTCGTATACCGTACTTTGTACAAGATAAGGGGCGGAACCATCTTTTGTATCCTCATCTATCTTGAGCCTGTGACTACCCTCATTCGCAATCGTAACTGCCGAATGAAAACTACGTTGCACATACGCGGGTATCACTTCGAGAATCTGCGGACTACCAAGGAATTTGCTACAATCATTCAAGTTGGTCCCTGTGAACTCAACTTGTGAAAGGCCGATTTCATAGCAGTACTGCATCACCCAGTCTAGGACCTTCCGAATTTTGTTGTAGATATCTGCATTCCTGTAATCGTGGTTCTCGATAATCATTAGGATCTGCAGGAGGTCCATTTGAATATCGCGGCTCAGACCAAAGGCGGCTTTGTATTTGCCAGATATCTTGGCAATGATATGTCTATCAACGATTGCACGAAGATAGTCTTCGGCTTCAATGCCCTGAAAGTTCTTATCAAAAATCTCGCACTGATACTCCTCCTTAAACCCCTTCACATCTTCAAGGTACTTCCCTTTTCCGGTGAATGCGAAATACTCGATGGGATTCCTATATGCAAGTTCCTTGATGCAATCCCGCACTCTGCAAAAACTGGTCTTCGTCTCCTCATCTGAGTTGGGATTGATGAAACTCTCGATATCCAATACTGCTGCCGAGAGTTTTTCAATATTGTCTTTTAGATACTGAACGGCCGTTTCAGCATCTTTGCGGATGACGAGTTCGATTGTATCGTCTTCCTCTATGTCACGCTTGAAATTCTTCAAACGTTCGGGTTCATTCTCGACCCAGAGAACAAGTTTCTTACTCATGACTAACCTGGATATGAAGATTAACAATGAAAGGCCAATTCTTGTCCTGAGTACTGATGGTGACAAATCCTTTGTAGAAATGCATGGCATTGCTAACAAAGAAGCCACCGCGCCCAGTATGGGCGGTCGTACCACATTTCCCGAACTTGCGCTCGTAAATGTCCTCAGAAAAGCCCTCGGCAGCGGGCAAACCATTGTTTGCCACGGAGATTACAGCCATACCCGGCAGTTTGTCCTTTGCG
>JAEEGK010020163.1_pt1 | contig 14207 bp, 7 predicted proteins | sample 8958771 | NCBI WGS metagenome assembly JAEEGK01 (sample SAMN16246547, study PRJNA631951) | gut metagenome | biome: gut microbiome; feature: rumen; material: SC-attached | host: Bos | place: Iran: Karaj | collected 2018-10
ATTATTTTTATTTTTAATTATTATTAAAATCAAAAAATTTTTTATATTAAAATAAAAAAAAAAAAATTAAATAATATTTTTATATTTTAAATGAATTAAAATTAATTAAATTTTTTTAGATAACAAAATATTTTTATCTTTTAATTGTTCTAATTCCATTTTAATAACTTTTATTATTCTTTCTTTTTCATCTTTATAAATATCAAATTCTTCTTTTAAATTATCATATTGACTATTAATATAAATTTCTCTATCTTTAATTAATTTTATTTGATCATCAAAATTTTTTTCAGCCGTTTTTAATTTCTTTTGAATTTCAATATCTTTTTTATTTAAACTATCTTCTAATAAAATAATATTATTTTTTAATTCATCAATGTCTTTATCTTTTAAATTTGGATAATCTTTAATAATATTATCAAAATTATTTTTTTGATCATTCCAAATTAAAATTTCTTTTTCATGCATTTCTTTTTTATTATTATTAAAATTTTCCAATTTTTCTTTTTCCATTTTCAACGCTTCAATTTCTTTATTTTTATTTTCAATTAATAAATCATAAGCATTTAATCTATCATTCAAACTTTTTTGATAATTTTCAATAATTTTTTTATAACTTTCTTTTTCTTCATCAAATCTTTTTTTAATCTTTTCAAAAAAATCATCTTTCGTTTGAATTTCTTGCCTAATTAAAATAAGTTCTTCATTATGAATGTAATCTTTATCTTTTTTTAATTCATTTGATTGAACAGTAAAATTATTAACAATATTTTTAATTTCATTAATATTAATTAAATTTTGTTTAAATTCTTCAAATTCTAAAGTCCAAATGTTAATAATAGTTTCTTTTTTATTCATTAAATCATCGTCGAATTTTTCAATAATATTTAAATATTCATCGTTTTGTTTTTTTAATTCTTTGATTTGATTTATTAATTTTTGTAAATTAATTTGATAAAAATTTATTATTGTTTCTTTTGTTTTATTTAAAACGTTAATTTCTTCATTTAATCGCATAATTTCATTTTTTAATAAAATATTAATATTTTCTGAATCATAAATTTTTTCATTATTATTATTATTATTTAAATTAATAATTTCTTTAAATTGCTCTTCATAAATTTTAATTTTATTATTAATTAATTCGTTTTCTTTTTGTAAATTAAAAATTTTTTCTTTTAATTCAAAATTTTCATTTTCAATTTTTTTTTCTTGAATTATTTTAATTTCAGTTTCTAATTTATTATTTTTTTCAATTAATTTATTATTATCATTAATAATATTATTAAACAAATTCAAAGAATTTTCCATTTTTTTCATAAATTCTTCTAAAATATTTAATTTCGATAAAATTTCATTTTGATAATTAAAAATATTTTTCATTCGATTTGTATAATTTTTATTCGCTTCAGTTAATTTAATTCTTTGATTCATTTTTTCAAGAACTTTTTCATTTTTAATATTATTCAATTGATTATTTAACATTAAATTTTCATTTTGATAATTATTAATATTTTCATTTAATTTTACATTAATTTCTTCAAGTTTATTTTTAATATTTTCATTATCATTCAAAGGTTTACTATATTCATTAACCATATTAATGTAATAATTAGTAATGTTTATAAATTCTTTTTCTCTTGTGACATACAAAGTTTTTATTTTATTAATGTCTTCAGTTAAATTTTTTAAATGATTTGAAAAATCTTCGAACATTAAATTATAATTTAATTCTAATGTTTTAAAACTATTTTTATATGAAAGAATTTCATTGTTTTTGTTTAATAAATCTTCTGAATAAGTTTCTGTTAATTTTGAATTACTTTCTTGTAAAAATTTTATTGTGTTTTCTTGATTGGAAATTTTTTTATTTAAATCGTAGATTAATTTTTCGGTTTTTTGTTTGTAATTTTTGTTAATTTCTTCGTATAAATTTTTGTATTGAGATTCTAATGTTTCGTTTGATGATAATAATGATAAATATTTTGATTTTAATGAATTATTTTCTTCGGTTAAATTTTTTGATGTTATTTCTAATTTTGATTCTAATTCTTCGATTTTTTCGTTTTGGTCGGAAATTGTAAAATCTTTTTCGGTTATTTCATTTTCTAAATTTGAAATGCGTTCTTTAAGTTCTTTTATTTTTTCTTCGTTGTTTACGAAATTTGTGTTTAAATTGAATTTTTCGTTGAAATTCTTAAAAAAATCCGAATTGTTTGGTTTAAATGTGAAATTATTATTATTTTCATTATTATTATTATTATTTTCATTATTATTATTATTATTTTCATTATTATTATTATTATTATTTTCATTATTATTATTATTATTTTCAGTAAATTTTAATTTTGTTGATTGAAAATTATCCGAACTTGAAATTGTAGTTTCTTTTTTATCAATTGATGTTAATAAATTTTTATTATTATTATTATTTAAATTATTAATTTCTTTATTCAACGATTCAATTTGATTTTTTAATTGTTCATTTTCATTTTTATATTTATTTTCAATAACGAAATTATTTTGTTTTAATCTATCAATTTCATATAACAAATCACTTCTTAATCTCAAATAATATTCAATTTTTTCATTATTAGTTGCTCCATTAAATTTAATAATTTCTTCTTTTAATTCTTTATTTTCTTCTTCTAAAATTTTCGTTTTTTTATTAATTAAATTAATTAAAATATTCGTATGTTCTTCGCTCATTTATTATTAAATATTATTAAATTAATATTAAATAATAATTATTTATAATTAAAATTTACATAATTTTTTATTTTATTATTGATTTACTAAATCTTCATTTGAATTTGTTTTTTGAATTAAAATAATATTTTCATCATTTTCATTTTCTTCATAATCAAAATTTTCACTATCATTTTCATTATTATTTTCATCATAATTATATTCATTAATATTAATACTTTTATTAATAATTTCTTTAAAATCAATTATTTTATTCGAAGAAAATTGTTTATAATATTTAACATCATCATCAGCGAAATTCATCATCATTTCTTTAAATTGCTCGAAAGTAATTTCTTCATCGCCAGTTTTTTTAATTTCAGTCATTAATTCTTTCAAAACATTTTTATCCATATTTTTTCCATTGCTTAAAACAGTTTCAACTTCATTCAAAGAAATCGAGCCATTTTTATCTAAATCAAATAAATCAAAAGCAGCGCGTAAATTATTATCAGTAAATAAATGTTCTTTTTGTATTGTGACTCTAATAAATTCTTCATATTCAATCACGCCTGAATTATCAGCATCGATTAAATTAAAAATTTCATCGAATTTTTTTTTGGAAATTTTTATTCCTTCATTTTTGAATGATTTTATTAATTCTTCTTTTGAAACAACACCATCTAAATTTTCATCAATAGAATTGAATACTTTTTTTATTGTATCAACTTGAGTTTTATCTGCGAAATTATGTGTTAAAAACGCCAAAACAGCTTCAAAAAATTTCGAATGTTTTCGATAATTTTGAATTTTTTTTAATATTTTTTTCGTTTCGATTTTATCTTCATATAAATTATTCGGATTAATATTTTCTCTAAAAAATGGATGTTTAAAAACTTCTTCAATAGAAATTCTCGTTTTGCTATTTTTATCTAAACATTTTGTAATTAAATCTTTGCATTCATCAGAAACATTTTCAAATTCTTTGTTTTTAAATGAAAAATTACTATTTTGAATTTTGTCTATAATTTCATTTTCATTTTTGCCATAAAATGGAAATTTTCCTACTAATAAATAATACATAATAATTCCACATGACCAAATGTCACAACTTTTATCGTAATTATTTACTAAAACTTCGGGGCTGCAATAAATTGTAGTTCCAATGATTTCACCGAAGTTTTTTTTGTATTTCGTGAACATTTTACTGCAACCGAAATCAATTAGTTTTAATTCGAAGTTTTTTAATTTGCTTTTATAAAAAACACTTTTTGATAAATTATTACTATTTTTTTTTTTATTATTTGTTTTTACTATTGTTTCATTAAATGTTGATGAATGTTTAATTTCTTGATTTTCTTCGATTATTGTTGACATAAAATTCGATTCGTTTAAATAATTAGAATCACTTACATTATCGACCATAATATTTTCCAATTTCAAATCGCCATGAAAAACGTGCTTGCTATGTAAATATCGCACGGCATTGAATATTTGAAACATGAAATTTTTTACGAAATATTCAGGAAAAAATTTAATTTCATATAATTTTTCACTAAGATCGCCATCGCTACAAAATTCATTAATTAAATAATAATTTTGATCATCAACAAAAAATTCATATAATTTTATAATATTCGGATGTTCTAATTTTTTTAGAATGTTAATTTCTTTTTCAATGTCTTCGTCAGTGCAACCTTGAATTAAATTATTTTTGGGGATGATTTTCATCGCTCGAATAAAACCTGTTTGTTTGTGTTTTACTTTAAAAACTTGGCCATAACCACCTTTTCCTAAGATTTTTAATAAAATGTAATAATCAAATGGTTTTCCTTTTTGTTGTCGAATCACTCCGCTTGAATTAATTTCAATTTGATTTATTGTGTTTATTATTTCTCTTTTGTTTGGAGAATTAAATTTAATTTCATTTTCAGGCAATTCTGATTTTTTAGTTTTGAATTTTAATTTAGAATCGTTTTTAATGTCATTGTTTTTATTTATTGAAAAATTCTGAAGAATTTCATTTTGTTCTATGCAGCAGATTTTTTCTAAAAATATTCCCATAATTTTTCTATTAAAAAAAAAATTATTTAATTAAAAAATATTTTAAAAATATTTTAATAAAAATAATTTAAAAATAAATTTATAATTTTAGTTATTATTTCTCAAATCATTCACACCATTTCTAATGTCATTTCCTAATTCTTTTGCCATATTTGCATTTTGATCGAAATTTTGTTTTCCTTGTTGATAATTAGCATTAACATTTTCTTTTAAAGTATTTGCATTATTTTGAACATTATTTATTGTATTTTGACCTTGAGCCATTGCGTTATTTGCTGTGTTTTGTCCTTTTTCCATTGCGTCATTTGCTTTGTTCATTCCTTCGTTCATTTTGTCATTTGCTTTTTGCATTCCTTGATTCATTTTGTCATTTGCGTTTTGCATTCCTTTGTTTATTTTGTCATTTGCGTTTTGCATTCCTTTGTTTATTTTGTTGTTTATGTCTTCTGCTGATGTGCTTGAACCACAACCCATTTTTTTTTTTATGAATTAAATATTTGTTTTATTTTGCCTTTTATATTTAATTTTTTATTTTTTTTTTTTTGTGCAATTTCAGTTATTTTTATTTTTTATTTGTGCATTGTATGTAAATTTAATATTATTTTTTTTTTTTATTTAATTATAATTTTATTTTAAGGAATTTTTTTATGAAAAATAATAAAAATGAAGATTAAAATAAAGAAAAATTTTTTAAATGTAATTTATTGAGTGTTTTTATTAATAATTAATTTAATTATTATTTAAATTCATTGTTTAGATTTTCTTATTTAAATTAAAAATTTATTTAAATTTTATTTAAATTTTATTTAATTTAAAATAAAATAAAAATAATTTTTACTATAAATTTTTAATAAAAACAAAACAAAATTTTCATTAAAATAATTTTATTATTATTTAAAATTTTAAATATAAAATGAATAATCAACAAAAAATTGATGAACAAATTGAATTACAATTAGAAAAAGACAATTCAACAATAAAAGAACAAATTTTAAATTTACAAAATACAATAAAAAAATTAAAAGATGAAATGTTAAATTCAAAAGAAAAACAAAGTATAAATAATTCTTTTTTAACTAATAATACATTAAATTCTAATAATAATAATTTATCTTTACAAAATTTAAATAATAATATTCAATCTCCTCCTTCAACAAATAGATTCGCAAAATTTGAAAAATTGTTTAATTCTAATGATGATGATGAAGAAGATGAAAAAGAAGAAGAAATTAATAATAATAATAATAATTTTGATAATGATAATAATGAAGATGAAATTCAAAAAGGATTAAAATTTTCTTTTAATAATTATAATTTTCAAAAATCTCAAAATAATAATAATGAAAATAATAATAATAATTATGAAAATTTTGATTATAATAATAATGATAATAATAATATAAAATTTAATAATAAAATAATTCAACAAACACAAAACATTCAAAATAACATTTTAAACAGAAATAATTACAAAAACAATAAAAATAATATTAATTTAAATGTAGATTTAATAAACAATAATAATAATAATAATAATAAAAACAAAAATATAAACAATATTTCTCCAATTAACATTAAAAATAATTCTACTCAAAATAAAATTAAAAATAATTACAATAATAATAATAATAATAATACATTAAACAACGAAATTTTTCAAAGACAAATAAACATTGAATCAAACAATAATAATAATAATAATGAAAATCCTTATGAAACCGAAAATAACAATGATTTAAACAATAATTATCAAAATAACATTTATCAAAAACAAATGGATAGAATTCGACAGGAAAAAGAATTATTAAAAGATATGTCTGAAATTAAAGAAAAAATGTTAAAAAAAAAATTAAATAATTACAATACAAATAATTTATATGAATATGAAAAAGAAAATGAAAATTTTAATAAAATTCCTTTAAATAATTTAAATGATGAAGAATTACAAATCGAAGATTTAAATTCAAATAAAAAAGATCGAAAATATTTTCATAAAATTTTTTATGAAAATTCTGATGATGAAGATTCATTAGATGAAAAATTAAAAAAATTACAGAAAAAAAAATTTCTATGTAAAACTAAAAATAATAATAATATTAAATCAAGAGAAAATAGTATTAATAAAAGTAAAAATAGCAATAGCAATAAAAAAAATTTTAATTCTCAAAATTTAAAAAAAGCAAAATCATCATCAAAATTAAATAATTTTAATAATAATTTTAATAATAATTTTAATAATAATTTTAATAATAATTTTAATAAAAATTCTTTCATTACAAATTCAGATAAATCAAAAAAAAATTATTCATCTAAAATAAAAAATTCATTTAGCAATAGAAAAAATAATGAAAATGAAATTTATTTAAAAAATGAAATTAAAAATTATCAAAAAGAAATTCTTAATTTAAAAGATGTTATTAATAAATTAAGAAATGAAAATAATCGATTAAGAAAAAATTTACAAAAAGAAAAAACACAAAATGAAAAATTTAAATATTTAACTGAAGAAATAATAAAATATTATGAACAAACAAAAAAAACGAAAAAATAATTTTATAAATAAATTTTAATTAATAATATTTTAATTTAAATTTAAAAATATAAAAAAATAATTAAATAAATTAACTCAAAATTATATTTTTATAAAATTTATAACAAAAAAAAAAAATAACTTTTTAAAAAACAAATTTAAAAGGAAAAAAATAAAATTTTTTTTAAATAAATTTAAATACTATAAATAATAAATTAAAAAATTAAATGAAAACATCACATAATGAAAATTAAACATTTCTTTCGAACGCATAAAATTCTGAATATAAAATAAATAAAAAATATAATTTTATTTTATTTTATTAATTTTAGTTTGTGATGAATTTGAATTTGTTTCTTTTTCAGAAGAAAAATATTCATTTTCTTTTTTTTTATTATTATTATTATTATTATTTTTATTTTTAATTTGTCTTTTTGTTTTACTATAAATATACAAATCATCATTATTATAAATTTTATTTTTTCTTTTTCTTTTCGAAAAATTATGAATTTTTTCTAAAGTTTCTTTAATAATATTATTTTTTTTAATTAAATCATCTTTTAATTCAAAAAGTTTATTAATTCTCTCATTAAAATTATTATTTAAAATTAACATTTTTTTTGAAATCATTTCTAAATGTTCATTATTTTTTTCAATTAAATGTTTTTTCATATTATTTTTATTAATTCTATCATTACAACCAAAATATTCATAAACACAAGGAATAAAAATATTATCATCACTTTCATTTAATTCTATAATAAATGACATTAAATCCTAAATTTATTTTTTATATTATAAAGTAAAAAAATTATTTTTATTAAAAAAATTTAATAAATAATTGTAAATATTAATATTTATTTTATATTTTTACTTTAAATAAATAAAATTATGATTAAACCAAAAAAAAATGAAATTCTTAAACAAAATAATAGCACATTTTCAAAAACTTCGAATGTTTCTGAAGATAAAACTTTTTCTGGTTTGAATAATAATAAATATAAAAAAAATAATAATAATAATAATAATGAAACGCCACTTTTAGTTTCGCAATTTAATTATTTAAATTTGAAAGAAAATTCAGTTTTTAATTTTGAATATAAAAGAAATATTTTCAATAAAGAAATTAATTGTTCGAGATTATCAAATTTAAACTTTAGTTTTTTAATTTGTATTGATTTAGATGAAGATTCTCCTGCAAATAGCGTTGAATTACAAAAAACATTAGAAAATGTTATTTTAAATATTGAAAATTGTAGTTCGATTAATTTATCAATTGAAAGATGTTTTTTTATGATTTTTTTTAAAAATATTTTAAGAGAAAATAATTTTAATTTATTTTTTGGTAAAAATTTAAATAATAATAATAAAATTTTTGGATCAACATTAAAATATTATTCTTCAATTTTAAGTGAAAATATTGAAATTATTTTATTTAATTTTCAATTTAATTTTGATATTTTATTTCCGTTTTTAAATAAAAATTCAAAAGATTTTTTTTATTTATTAAACATTGAAGCAGGAACAACATTTAAAAAAAAAGACGATTTAAAAAATTTAATTATAAATCAACAAACAAATAAAAAATTAAACATTTTAACAATTCCAAAAATAGAAACATTATTAAACGAAAAAGAAGAAAATTTATTTAGTAAAATAGAAAATTATGAAAATTTTATGTATAATTTATACAATATTAATTATAATTCAATTTCAATTTCAATTCCTTTAAATAATAAAATTTTTTTAATGTACGTTGATTATAAAATTTATTCTTTAATTTCAAAAAAATTTTTATTAGAAAACGAATTTAAAGATGAAAATAATTATAATAATAGACATAGTTTGCCTATTTATTTAAGTAAAAATGGTTTAAATGTTATTTATTCTTCTGATGTTATTTGTGAATATAAACGACATTTAATTACTTTTGATCAAATGATGAATAATTATATTGAAAAAACACAAGATGATTTTAAATCTTTGATTGATTTAAAAAATTTCGTTTTTGATTGTCAAACAAAAGGAATGTTTTTTAAAAAAATTATTTGTTTATTAAGAATTTTTGGAAAAATTATTATGATTTTTTTTCCTTCGATTAGTACATTATTTTTATATTGTGTTTTTTATGAAGGTTTTAAAACAGAAAATAAAGAAAAAGAACCTTTTTGTTTTAGTGTTGCGAATTTGGTTTTGATTGTTGTTATTTTATTTTATGGATTTTTGATAGAAAATAAAAAAAATTATGATAAAAATAAAATTAATGAAATTCAATTATCAAATTCTTTTACATTTTTAGGAATGTTTTTATTTTATTTTTCGAGTTTATTTTATTTATTTTGTTTTATTATTAGTATTTTAGCTGTTCATTACATTGATAAAAATAAACCAAAAGTAAATTATAAAATGAATAAATTAGCATGTGTTTTAATAATAATAATAAATTTTATTTTTGCAATTATTCCTATTCTTTTATATTTAAAATCTTTTAGTAAAAAAATAATTCAAAGTTTTTTATATTTATTTTTTCATTCCGCTGGTTATAATAATATGTTTAATAATATCGCTGTAATAACAGCGTTTAATAATAAAAATTTTCACCCGATTTTTTTATTTTTTTATGTTATTTTTAATAGTTTAATGTTATGTTTTGGATATTTGTTAAATTCAAGAAAAAATCGATGTAATTTTGTATTAACAATTTCAATAATTTTTACTGTTTATAATTGTATGAAAATAATTTTTGTTGTTGTTAATATTTTTAATAATGAAAATGAAGAAGATGAAGAAGATGAAAAAGAAAAAAAAAAAAAGAAAATTAGTAAAAAAAAAGAAGAAGAAAGTAATAAAAATAGTAGTAATAATAATTATGAAGAAGAAGATGAAGAAAATGAAGAAGATGAAAGTTATAAAAATAAAAAGAAAAATCAAAAGAAATTTAATAATAATAATAATAATGAAAATGAAGAAGAAGAAGAAGAAGAAAATTATAGTAAAGAAAATAAAAAAGAAAATGGAAAAAATAATTTTAGAAAAAGCAATGGAAAAAAAAATTATAATGAAGATGATAATGAAGAAGAAGAAGATAATAATAATAATAATAATAATGATGATGATAATAATAATAATAATAATGATAATAATAATGATGATGATAATAATAATAATAATAATAATAATAATGATTATGATGATAATGATAGTAAATCTGTAAAAAAAGAAACAAATCAAAAAGAAAATGATGAAAATAATAATAATGAAGATGAAAATGAAAAAAATAGCGAAGATGAATAAAAAATTTAATTTATTTTTTTTCTTATTTTTAAAATTATTTTAATATTATTATAAATAATAAAATAATAATTTTTAATATGAAAAATAATAAAATTTTTTTCATAAAATCAAAAAAAATATTTTAATCATTAAAAAACTTTTTTTTAAAAAAACATTAAAATTATTCATAAATAAAAAAAAATAAATTTTTATTCATATTTAAATTAAATAATATTTAAATTTAAATTCCAAATTTAAACATAAAAAAAAAAAATTTAAATATAAAAAAAAAAAAATAAAATTTAAATTCATAAATCATATAAATAATATGTTAAATTTAAATAACTTAAAAAAAAAAAAATGAAAAATAATGAATCAAAAAATAATTTTTCAATCAATTCCCAAAAAAGCATCTATAATACAAACAATGTTTGTAAAAGTTCATTTTCATTAAAGCAACAAATTCCTTTATTTCCATCAATAGTAAATAAAAGTCCATTAATAGAAAAAAAAACAAATAAAAATCTTTCTCAATTTCTTAATTTAAACTCCGATTTTTCTCAAAAAAATCCAATTGATAATATTAACATTTCCAACGAAGAAATTTGTCCATCTTCAAAAGAAAATAATAAAAGATTAATTCCAGTTTACATTTCGCCTGTTAAAAAAACACCAATAAAAATCGATTATTTACAATTTGAAACTAATTTTTTTAATGATTATAATAATAATAATAATAATAATAATAATATTAATAATAATAATAATAATTTTATAAATCAAACAACTTTAGGAAAAATTAATTCATTTCTTTTTTTTCCAACTGAATTTAAAATGAACGAAATTAATGAAGATTATGAAAGAACTTATTCAAAAAATAGCGAAAATGATAATAATAATAATAATAATTATTTTAATAATAATAATTTAAATACATCAAATCAAAAAAATAATATTGTAAATAACATTAAAAATTTCTCATATAAAAATTTCATTAAAAATTTTAACAACTCAAAAAAAAAACTTAATAATAATAATAATAATATTACAAACGTAACAAACAATTTTTTCATTCAATTTAACAACAATGATAATAATAATAATAATATAAACCAAAATTCTTCTATATTAAAAAAAAAACGTGGTCGACATCCTTTGAATAGTCCAAAACCTCATTCAAAAAAAATAAAAAAAAAAGATAAAACAACTCAAAAATTTCTATTAAATCAAATAGAAATTAATGGACATTCAATAAGTAAATTCCCAGTCATTAGTTTAAATGATGATGAAATTTCAGTTGAACTTTTAATTCGAATGTTAAATGAAGCAAATTATTTCAATGTTGTTGATAAATATTATTCAAATAGTCCAATTATTGATGAAGAAAAATATAATAAACCTTCTTTATTAAAAGTTTTTAAAAAAGAATTAGATAAATTAAAAAATTTGTATTTAATTGATGAAAATATTAATGAATTTAATCCAGTCAATTTAATTAAAAATTTCTATAAACAAATTAAAAATTGCATAGTCCAAATTCAAAAAAATTTCGTCGGAAAAAAGAAAAATTCATTAAATATCGAACAATGTAATAAATTAGAATTATTAATAAATTCATGTAATTTAATTACAGATATAATAACAGATTATAAAAAAACCGGAATTAAAAAAAAAACCAAAAATAATAATAATAATAATAATAATTTTACATCAGATTTTAATAATAATTTATCATACAATTTCATTCAAAATTCAAATAATAATAATAATAATAATAATATTTTCATAAATAATAATTATAATAATATTTTAATCAGTCCATTTAAAATAAAAAACAAAACATTCAAAACAACAACAAAAAAAATTAAACATTTTAAAACATATTTATGCGAATTTTGTAATAAAGCGTATTCAAATGGACAAGGATTAGGAGGTCATATGAGTAGAATTCATCCAAATCAAAGTTATAAATATAAAGATAAAATACGAATTAGAAATGAAAGAGTTGGAAAAAGAAAAAGATTAATTGAAATTAAAAGAAAATTATTTAATAAATATGGATTAGATTTTGATAGTTTATTAAATAAAAAAGAAAAAATTGAAATTCAACAATTTTTACTTATTCATAAAGATGAATATCGAAATTTAAAAAAACAAGTTAAAAAAAATGAAGATGTTTTAATTTCACCTAAAATTAATAAAATTATTAATAATAATAATAATAATAATAAAAATGGAAAAGAAATTTTTGTTAATACTGTAACAACATTAAAAACGGATGTTTCAAATGAAAAAGATATTAATAATAATAATAATAATAATAATGAATTATTAAAAAAACCAGCGAGTTTTAATTCTGAAAAAAAAATTATTTTTCCGGATATTAAAGGAATTTTTACATTAAAAAGTAATAAAAATGATAATAATAATAATAATGATAATAATAATAATAATAAAAAAGAAATAAATGAAAATAAAAAAATATTAAATATTTTTAAAGATTAATTATCAAAATTGTATTTTATTTTTTTTTTTTTTTGGTAATAAATATTTTTTTCTTTTTAATAATAAATTTATTTGAAATTAGAAATTATAAATAAAATAACATTATTTAATTTTCATTTAAATAATTTTAAATTATAAAAACATTAAAAATTATTTTAATTTAAATAAATTAAAAAATAAAAATATGAAATTTTATTTAAATAAAATAAAATAATAAAATTCAAAAAAAAATTTTAATTTAATGAAAATTTCTTCTTCGAACAACAAACACATAAAAAACTATAAAATAATCGATAGAATTGGAGTTGGTTCATTTGGTTTAGTTTACAAAGTTTCAAAATATTTATCAAAAACATTTTACGTTCTAAAACAAATTCCATTCGAAATTAAAAATAATAATGACGATAAAAATTTAAAAGAAGCAAAAAATGAAGCACTAATTTTATCAAAATTAAAAAATAAATATGTAGTAAAATATTACGATAATTTCATCGAAGATAAAAACTTAAATATCGTAATGGAATATTGCGAAGGAGGCGATTTAGAAACATACTTAAACTCAATAAAAAAACAAAATAAATTTTTATCAGAAAGAAACATTTGGAAATTTTTCATACAAATTAGTTTAGGTTTATTTTATATTCATAACAAAAAAATTATTCATAGAGACATGAAATGTTCAAATATATTTTTAACTAAAAATTTAAATATAAAAATAGGCGATTTAGGTGTAGCTAAAATTCTAAAAGGTACATTAAATGCACATACTTTAATAGGAACACCTTTTTATCTTTCACCTGAAATTTGTGAAGAAAAACCTTATAATGAAAAAAGTGATGTTTGGGCTTTGGGATGTATTTTATATAAATTAATTACGTTCAATCATCCTTATTCAGCCACGAATCAAGCTGCTTTGTTTCTTAAAATTCTTAAAGAAAATTATGAACCGATTAATAATGTTCATAATTATTCTAATGATTTAATTTGGTTTGTTAATGTTTTGTTGGAAAAAGATATGAATAAAAGACCGAATATGAAAGATGTTGTTGAAAATAATGTTTTTGTTAGTAAAGCGAAATTGTTTGGATTCTATGATTATGCGAATAATAGTTTGAATTTTGGGAATAGTATTGATAAAACTTTTATT
>JAEEGK010020164.1_pt1 | contig 14207 bp, 8 predicted proteins | sample 8958771 | NCBI WGS metagenome assembly JAEEGK01 (sample SAMN16246547, study PRJNA631951) | gut metagenome | biome: gut microbiome; feature: rumen; material: SC-attached | host: Bos | place: Iran: Karaj | collected 2018-10
TTTATCTTCTTTATTTTCTAATTTAATATCTTTATTTTTTAATTGACTAACTTTATTATCTACTTTATCTTCTTTATTTTCTAATTTAATATCTTTATCAACTATTTTATCTTCTTTATTTTCTATTTTAATTTCTTTATTATTTAATTTACTGTCTTTATTATATACTTTATCTTCTTTATTTTCTATTTTAATATCTTCATCAACTATTTTATCTTCTTTATTTTCTAATTTAATATCTTTATTTTTTAATTGACTAACTTTATTATCTACTTTATCTTCTTTATTTTCTAATTTAATATCTTTATCAACTATTTTATCTTCTTTATTTTCTAATTTAATATCTTTATTATTTAATTTATTATCTTTATTATCTAATTTACTGTCTTTATTATCTACTTTATCTTCTTCATTCTCTAATTTATTTCCTATTATATTATCTTTATTATCTCTTATCTCATTTTTATTATCTAATTTATTATCTTTATTATCTTGTTTTTTTCCTTTATCATCTAATTTATTTACTTTTTCATCTAATTTCTTTTCTTTATCATCTTCTTTATTGTCATTATTTTTTAATTTTGGTTCTTTTTGAATTCCTTCCATATTCTCCTTTTCTTTTTGATTTATAATATTTTTATTCTCAATTTTCTTTTTTCTTTTTTTGCTTTTTAATTTTTTGTTTGAATTTTGGTTTTTATTTAATTCTTCATTATTTTTATTTTCATCATTAATATTTGAATAATTTATATCAATTAATTTATTATTATCAAATTTAATTTCATTAATTTTTTCATTGTCAATTTTTTTTTCATTTAATTCTTTAAGTCTATTATTCCCAATATCGATTAATTCTTCATCTTTATTCTGATCTTTTTTTTCTTTAATTTCTTTAATTGAATCATTATTTTCTAAATCACTTTTGATTTTATTTTTGTTTATATTATTATCAGTATATAAATCATGTTTTTCAATTTCATATTTTTTATTATCTACTTCTTTGAGATTATTTTCTTCTTTTGCTTCTATATTATTGATTTTAATTAAAACATCATTTTTATTTATAGTTTCATTATTAGCATCATTATCTTTTTTATATTGAGAAAGTTTTGATTTTTTTTCTTTTTTATCTTTAAATTGATTATCTTCATCATTAATTATTAAAAGAGTTTGTTCTTTTTCTTTTTTATTTTCAAGTTCTTCTTTATTTATATTATTAATATTTTCAATTTTATCATTTTCATTTTTCTCAATTTTTTTTTGAATATTATTATCTTTTTCATTGATATGAATTTCATTATTAATTTCTTTTTTTATTCCTATATTATTTTCTTCATTCACTTTATCATTTTTTGTTGTGTCATATCCATTTTCTTTATTTATATTATTTTGATTAATTTCTTCATTAATATTTTTTTTCATTTCATGATCCATAATTTTTGTTTTGTTATCCTTATCAAAAATTTTTTCATTCTTAATATCATTTGATTTAATTTGATTTATATTATTTTCTAATTCTTTATCTAATTTTTTTTCATCAATTTCTTTTATTTCCTCTTTTTGAGTTTTTTCTCTATTTTTGTCTTCTTTATTAATTTTAATTTTATCATCATTTAATTCTTTATTTTCAGAATTAAAATCTTTTGTTTCATAAGTTTTGTTATCTTCATCTTTTTGATTTGCAATTATATTTTTTTCTTCTTTCATTTCTATTTTTTCATTTATTATGAAATCATGTTTATCATTTTTATTTTCATTAATTTCTATATTTTTTATATTTTCTTCTTTTTTAATATTGTCTTGTATGTTCCCATTTTTCAATAAATTGATATTAGTTTTAATTTCTTCTTCTTCTATTTTATTAAATTCTTCTTTCTCAATATCATTATTTTTAATGATTTCATTTTCTTCATTTTTATTATCAGTTATTATTTTAATATCATTATTATTTTTATTATCATTTTGATTTTTTAATTTTTTAATTCTTAAAATATCTCTCTTTTTTTTATCAGGAATTTTTTTATTGTATTCTATTTTTCTTTCTTTACCTTCAGTTTTTTTATTAATTTTTTCTTCTTCTTCCTCTTCTTCTTCTTCTTCTTCTTCCTTTTCTTCTTCTTCTTCTTCTTTTTCTTCTTCTTCTTCTTTTTCTTCTTCTTCTTCTTCTTTTTTCTTTTCAATCTCTTTATTAATTTCTTTAATTGAATTATTAGAAATGGCAGAAAAACTATCAGATTGAATTTCCATTTTTATAACTTTTTCATTTTTATCTTTTACAATATCTTCTTTATTATCATTATTTTCATCATCATATTTCTTTTGATTTTTAATAACAGTATTATTTCTTTTTTCTGTGATATATTCACTTTTCTTTTTTTCAAAATTATTTTGATTTTCATCTTCAGAAGAATTAGAATAATTTTCTAAAGAATTAATAGTATGAAAAGTTTTATTAGTATTTGCCCAAAATTTTCTTAAAACTTCTTGATCTTTTATATCACCACTTCTTGATCTTTTTATTGGAAATAGTAATCCAACTTCTCTTAATCTTCTATTCTCATCTTCTATTATCATATTATAATAATCTTCTGTATTTGATATTAATTCATCAAATTTAGCTATATTTATTTTTTCTAATTTTTCATTGAATTCTTCTTTATCTTTTATCCAATATAATTTTTTTTTTAATTTATTTGGTGTAAATAATTTATGATATTTAACCATTATTTGATAATTTTGTTTTATATGCTTTGTGAAATAAATTATTGATTTTATTATTTTATTTTCTTTTATTTTTGATTGTTTTAATATTCTTAAGATTGTTACTTTATTTAAATAAATTTGATTTCCTTTTATATTTACAATAAAGCCTTTTATTTTTTTTAAAACTTTTTTATTTGGTTTAAATTGATTTATTGATTGATCAATTACTAAATTTCTGTCATTGATATATAATTGATTTTTTCTTCCTTCTTTATTATTAATATGTTTTAATAAAAACATTTTAATATCATAATTATTATAAAATCTATTCCTTATAAAATCATTAACATTCTTTTGAATTTTTTCTTCGTTTACCCATTTTGTTTTTTTAATATTATTATTTGTGATATTTAATTTAGATTCAACATTTAATATTAAATTTTGGAATTTATCAATTTTTATCCTTTTTATTTTTTCATTTTCTTTTAATCTAATTCTTAAAAATTTAATATATGGCAATCTATAAGGATCTAAATCAATTATATCTTTGGTAATATATTTCATTATTTCATTTTTTTCTAAATCTAATTTATTTAATATATTTAAAAGAGAAAACATTTCAATATTTATTTTTGTAATGTCTTCAATCCAAATATTTAAATTTTCACATTTTATTTCTTTTATCTTTGTGTTTTTTCTATTATTTTCTCCTTTCTTTGATGTATTTTGAAAGAAAAAACTAAAAAAAGACATTTAATTTTATAATGATTATTTAATTATATTAGTAACAAAGTAAAGAAAATAAAATAATTTATTTAAAAATATTTTATTAATAATTTATAACTTAATCATTAAAAATGTCAAGTAACTACCTTTCAGCAGAATTTCCTTTACCAAAAGGAAAATATGAAGGAGTAAATCCTCCTCATTCAAAATATTCCAAATATCGAGAAAAAAATAGAAGATGTTTATCAAATTTATATAATAATGAATTACCAGATTTATTTAAATTAGACACAATGGAAGAAAATAAAAATGGATATCATAATCCATATTTAGATGAAGTATTAACTATTGATAGAAATGAAGAATTTAAAAAAATGAATACAAATAGAAAACATATTAAAATTATTGATTTTATAAAAAGTAAAAGGGAATATAGTCAAAACCCTGAAATTTTAAAATATATTAGAAGTGATTTTGATATTGAAATGCAGAAGAAAAGAGAAAGAGTATTAAAAGAAAAAAAAGAAGAAAAAGAATCTTATAAATTTACTTTAACAGAAGAGAATGAACCTAAAAAAGGAATGTATATAAATACTTTAAAAAAATTAAATAAATTTACTTCTCCTTTAAGTTTTATTCAAAAAAGAGATATTATAAAAGATAATGTAGTTCCTTTATCAAAAAGTTTAAATATTTCACCTTATGATAAAAATTTAATAAAAAGTTTAAAATGTTATGTAGAACCACAGAAAAGTTCTTATTTAAAGAATTTAAATTGTTTTAATATATCAGAAGCTGAAAATTATAATATGAATGATAGATATTTTCATTTTGATAGAAAACCTATAGTTGAATATAATCCTATTAAAGATATTGTTGAAGAAAAAAAAAGACCTCAATTACTTAATCAAAAATGGGAATCTTTTTATGAAAACTTTTTCTTATTGATGAATCAAGATGATGGCTATCAAAGGAAAGGAGGTTTATTTTCGGAATTTACTAATAAAAATATTGATAATATTAATTTTCAAAAAGAAAATGATAGAGAAAATAGAATTATTTTAGAAAAAAAAGGTATTATTAAAAATAAAAATAAATATGCAAAAAGTGAAAGAAATAAAAGTTTCAAAGAATTAAATTCTGTGAAAAATTATATAAAGCAAATGCCTGAATCACTTAAGTAAATAGCTTTTAATTTAGCAAAATTAATTTTAAATAAATTTAATGATTATTTTTTTATTATATTAATAAATGATATTAAAATAAATTTATATGAATTTTTGAGTTGTTTAAAAAATTCATAAAAATAAAAGAATTTTATGATTTATTTTTGAGTAACAGACCTCAACATATAATTTGTAATTAATTAAAATATTTCATAAAGATAGTTTATATTTCAATTTATATAAATAAACCTTTATTTTTATTTATAAAAATCTAACCCTTATTAAAAATGAAAAAGAATTATTTATTAAATTATTTTTTTTTTATAAACCTTAAAATATTATTTTTTCCTTTTGTTTTTTTTTAAATATATCTTAAAAAATTGAAACTAAAAAAAATAATCTAAAATAGACCAACCAAGCATAAATATCATTAAAAACTATATTTATTATAATAATGAATTATTTATTCTAAATAAAAATTTTAAAATACTCTATATATCAAAAAATAAAAAAAGATGCGTTTAAAATAAAAAAAACAATTAAAATTCATAAAAATTTATCAAATATTATTTAAATAAAAGGATATCCTTTTTTAATATATCTATAATAATTATAATATTTTATTTTGTTTTAAAAAAATACATTTCATTCTAATTTATTCCTTTATAAATTTATTTATTTGGTATTTTAATTTATTTTTTTTCCTTTGGGACAAAGATTTTATCAAATTCTAATAATAATTTATTTTAATATTTCCATTAATAAATGGAATTACTTGATTTTCATTTATTAATAAGGTATACAAGTTAAAGATTCAACAATTATTTATCTTCTTTTTTTTTATAGTGATATGATGGATGAATAAAATTATTCATTCAAAATTAAAAATTATTTTAAAAAAAAATAAAATTATTTTTTCCAAATTAAAAAAATAAAAAAAATAAAGATCATTAATTGAATAAAAAGATTTATTCTTTTCTTGAAAAATTAAATAATATTTATAAAAATATATGTATTGAAAATATATCTAAAAAATCAAATAGAATAATAAAATAATGAATGATTTATCATTAGTATTAAGGGAAACAAGCGAAAATCAAATAAATAAAATTTCATTAAATACAATTCAAAAAAACGAAAAAATAAATTCAAAAAAAGAAATATTTTTTATTCTTAATGATATTAATAATAAACTAGAGAATGATAAAATTGATAAAATAGTAATCAAGAAAATTGTTAATAAAGAAAATTCAATGTCGCAAAAAAAAGCAAAAATAATAAATAATAATAAAAAAGAAAAGGATAAAATTTTAGATTTTGATAAAATCTTATTTATATTAAATAATCAAGAACCTAGGAAAAAAAAGGTATTATCTAATAAAAGAAAAAGAAAAAATATAACATCAAATACTGGAAGTAAAATTATATCATTTTATATTTTTTTTAGAAAATCATTTTAAAAAAAAAGGAAAACAAAATTCTAGATCAAGAAATACATATAATAGAAATATAAATGACATTTATAATATATCTTATTTTTATTCAAACAGTAATAAAATTGAAGAAAAAAGTCTTCCAGTTAATGTAAAAATTCCTGAGTTTAAAGAATTAGAAGATAATTTCTTTATAGAAGATAATTTTACTAATGAAGTAAATTAATTATTTATTTTTTATTAGTTTGAAGAAAATATTGATGATAAATTATATAATAAATATCATGAGCAATTTGAACAAAAAGAAATTGATTATAGACATAAATTATTTAGTCATTATGAAAAGAAAACATCTAAAAAAATGAAAAAGAAATTAATATTTGAAACTAAAAAATCTTATGAACATTTATATACTTTAGGAGAAGAAAAACAATTATATCCTAATAAAGATTTTATTATTAAAATTAAACTTGAATAAGTGTTATTATTCTATTTGAGGGATTTGTAAATTATTTAAAAATACTATTTATTAATTAGATAAGCATATATTTTTATTGAAGTAACAGAGTATTAAAAATGAAATATTAAATTTTTTAATGTTTTTAAAAACAAAATTAATGACTTTAATTCTTTTTTCTTTTCTTAAAGACTTTAAGTTTTGAAATTAATGTGTATTAAACTTTCATTTCCCTTTTTTTGTATTTCTAATATCGAATTTCATTAATTATTAATATTTTATCTGTTTAAAAAAAACATTTCCATTATTATTAAAATAATGTAATATAATTAATTTTTTTTTAAAACAAAAATGAAAAAATAATAATAAAAGTAAAATAATTCAGGATTTATAGTTATTTTATTTTTTTTTTTTTCAATTATACTTTTATTTAAATTTTATACATTTTTATAATATGATATATTATATCTAATAATTTATTAAATTTTTTTTGATTAAAAGTAAAATTAAAGTTTTTATTTAATTCTATTTTTGGAATGAGCCTAAAATTATCTTTTAATTTAAATTTATTTTTTTTGATAATATAGTTCGATAAAAATTATATATGTGTATATATTAAGATTCTTAATAATTTATTTATAAGGTTTCAATTATTTTTATATTTGATATAGATTTTAGATAATACTTCATCATTTAAATAGAACTATTATGTTTGATGGTTCACAAATTATAACAAAACATAATATAAATAAAATAAATCATTTAAAGATTTTTTCCTTTTTTACAAGAAAAAAAAAGTAATAAAAGCAGAATAATAATAATAAAATTTTTTGATATATAAAAAAAATGTCAATACCAAAATTCAAAGTCAATATATATAAACCAAAAACATATTTGAAAGATTTAGAAAAATATTGTGAAGAACATCCAGATAATAATTTCACCGATGAAGAAGCAATCAATTCAATAATATATGGAGTAAAATGTTATCAAATAATTAATGATAAAAAATATAAAGGAATGTTATTAATTTCAGTATCAAATAAAGATTCACTCACTTTTGCAAATAAAGAAATTCAATCATTAGTAAGAATAACTATAAATAGTATTGAAAGAATAACTTTTGATAGTAAAAATGAACATTTAAAAAATAATTCAAATAAAACATATAAAATAATGCAATTTTTATTAAATAAAAAAACTTATGATTTTTTATTTTATAATGAATTAGATTTAAATAAAAGTGTAAAAGGATTATTATTAGTTTTAAAAGAACAAAAAGAGACTGATACAAAGGATCAAAATTTAGAATATTATTTTGATGAATTATATAGACATTATGATAGAGATTTTAATAAAGCTCTTGATAACAATGAATTTAAACAACTTGCTATTGAATTAGGAAAAGATAAAGAATTTTTATTCAAAGAAATTGATGTTAATCATGATAATATTATTGAAGAAAAAGAAGTAGTTGAATATTTCAGGACTTTTACTTCTGGAAACGAATTTAAAGATATTTTTTCTAAATATTCAAATAAAGAAGGCTTTTTAGATATTAATTCTTTAATATTATTTTTTAAAAATGAAGAAAAAGAAGAATTAGAATATTTTGATGCAATAAATATAATAATAAAATTTTCTACAAAATTAAATAATAATGAAAAAGAAAATTTATTCAAACAATTAGATTCAATTTATCATTCTAATAATGAAAAAATAACAGAGAATAGTGTAAATCAACTGATTAAAAATTTCAATGAAAAAACAATGAAAAATAAACAATTTTCATTAACAATGAATCTCCAAGAATTTTCTTTTATGTTATATTCAGCTTTCTTAACCATATATGATATAGAAAAGTTAACTTCAGATTTATTCGAAGGATTACCATTAACAGATTATTATATTAATTCATCACATAATACTTATTTGACACATCATCAATTATATGGAGAAAGTTCTGCTATAATGTATTCTTTTGCAGTTTTAGAAGGATATAGATTAGTTGAATTAGATTGTTATAATGGAAATAATGATGATGTGATTGTTACTCATGGATATACTTTAGTTAGTAAAGTAAATGTTAAAGATATATTAATTCAATTAAAAAAAAGTGCATTTGTTAATTCTCCTTATCCAGTTATTTTATCTATTGAAAATCATTTAGATAAAAAGCATCAAGTTATTCTTGGAAATTTAATTAAAGAAATATTAGTTGATTTATATATTTTTCCTATAGATAAACTACCTAAGTTTTTACCTAATTTAAATGATTTAAAATATAAATTTATTATCAAATGCTCTGGTCCAAGAGTTTTAGAGGAGAATTTAAATAATAATATTCCACTGAGAAAAAAAGTAGATCCCTCTGAAATGGGAGTTAAAAAATTAAATAATATAAGGGTTTTATCAGTTTCTTTATCAGATATAAATATTCAAACTAATGAATTAAGTACAAATGAAAGAATAAACTTAAAAAATGAAATTAGAAAAATTCAAAAAGAAAAAAATGAAAAACAGAATGAAGAAGAAGAAGAAGAAGAAGATGATGAAATTCATAATATAGAACAAAATTTAAAAGAAATAAGAGGATTATTAGGAGTAAAATTTAAAAATGATGAAACAAAAGCATATTATCCTTGGGAATTTGTGACAGTTAAAAGTACAAAAATAAATAAATTGTTAGATTCATATGAAAAAAGAGAAAAAATAATTAAATTTACTTCAAATACATTAATGAAAATATATCCTCAAAGTTTTGATTCATCTAATTATAATATAATTGAATGTATGTCTGTTGGAATTCAAGTATCTGCAATAAATATTCAAGCAACTGATGATGATTATACTTTATTTGATAAAATTTTTTTTAGTCAATATAAAAATTTAGGTTACGTTGTTAAACCTAAGAAATTATTATATAATAGTTTAAAAATTGAAAGTTATGAAAAGCCTTATTTTATTTTAGAAGTTTCTATTCAAATTATTTTTGCTTTAAGTAAAATAATTCAATTGTCAGGAATGAATTTAACAAATGATGAAAAAATGACTATGTCTGTATATATTTTAGGAAATAAATTTGATATTGAAAATAATGTCAAATATGAATTCATGTTAATTGATGGGTTTATTTTTACAAAAATCAAAAATAATCATATTATGAAATTTAATGTTTATGAACCAGATGTTGGAGGTTTAATTTTTAAAATTAAATATAATAAAGTTTTATTTGCAAGAGCTTGTATACCTTTTACAATGATGAAAGAAGGATATAGAAGAATTCCTTTTTATACTAATAATTGTGAAGAATTTAAATCAAGTTGTATGATTGGATTTTTTAATAAAATAAAGGTATGACGATAATTATTAAATCTTTGGTTATATATGATTTATATTTTCATAATTTAAGTAATTTTTATATTTTGAAATCATTTATTTTCTAAATTTTATGGTTTATAATAAGTAAATTTTTTTTTAATTTTAAAAAACTACATTATAAACAAGTTTATTATTCTTCTCCGTTATTTTTATAAAGTTTATTATCTTATAATTTCAATAATTGTTTTTACTCAACTTTATAATCAAATTAAATTTTTAAATAACTCAATTAACATAAACATCAATCATATTCAAATTAATATTTATGTAAACTAATATACATTGATAATTATGTTTAAATTATTCTCTTTGCATTTAAATTTTATTATTTTTTCAAATTTTTCTTAATTTATATTTTTTTGTTCAATTCTATTTATCTAAAATCAATTAATTTAAAAAAAAATATTTAATAATTTATACTAAATTTAATTAATTGATACAATGGATGTTCAAAAAAATATTGTTTTACCATATATGCTTTCTCTTCCAGTTAAAGTTGCTGATCATTATAAATTTAGTGTAATTTTTTTTTTATTGGGATTTATTTTAACATGTTGGTTTTCATTATATATAGTAACTTATAAAAGAAATGATAGAAAAATCACAAGAGAATTTTTATTAGCATTATTTGCATCTATATATTTAGGATTAGGCTCTTTTTTTTTAATGCTTTCTTTAGGAGTGAATGTTTAAATAAAAATATAAAATAAAAAATATTCTTTTGAAACATTTTTATATTTAATAATTGTGAAATAAAGAAATTCCTTTCTAATTACTTTTCCAAATATAATTTAATTAAAAAAATAAAAGCCTAAATAAATAATTTTAATATATATATAAAAAAATGTCAAAGGTAGTTCCTCTTTTAGAAACAATATTTCAGAACAAAGGTGGTTCTCCTCAATTATGGAAAGCAACAAATGAAGTATTATTAACAAGAAGTGATGAAGCTCGTCATTTTTGTGCTTATATGAAAAATAAAGTTAGACATATGAATAGAGATATTCAATTACTTGCTTTAGATTTTTTAGATTATTCTATTGATGATGGAAAAATGCCTCTTTGGACTCAAGTTTCTTCAAAAGATTTTTTAACTAATTTAGTCAATATTTTAAAGACTAGAGATGATGTTGATGTTCAGAATAAAATTCTGTATTTAATTGAAAAATGGGGAAGAAGATTTGAAAAATTTAATAATATTATTCCTAACTTTACTGCTTATTATAAGAATTTAAAAGATAATGGAGTAGAATTTCCAAAAAATTACCAAAGTAATTATCATAATTATGTAGGAGAAAGTTATAATAATAATAATGATAATAATAATAATAATAATAATAATAATAATTCAAATTCTTATGTTCAAAATATTAAATTTAGTTTAGATCCTAATGATTATGAAAAAAAGTATAAAAAATTAATTTTAAAACTCGATGAAATGGTGAAATATATTGGTAATGCAAATTCAATGATTGATAATACTCAAATTGGTAATATTCTTGATAATAATTTAAAAGATATGATTAATGAAATGAAAGAAGGAGAAAGATTATTAATTGAAACTATTCAAGGTGATAGATTAAAAGACGAAAAATTAATGGAAATTTCACTTGGTGTGACCGAAGATATAAAAAAGACTGTTAATAGATTTGAAGATTTAAAAAGAGGAAGAAATCCATCTGCATTTGTTTCAGCATTCAATAATGGAGATAATAATAATAATAATAATAATAATAATGTTAATAATAATAACAATCAAAAAACATTTGATATTTTTGAAGGATTTGATAATAATAATAATAATAACAATAATAATAATTTTTCAAATAATAATAATAATAACCAAGGAAATAATCCAGGGACAATTAATGATTTATTAGATATTTTTTCAAATCCAACTACAAATGTCAATCAAAATCAAAATATGAATTCTGGAATGTATCCTCAATTTTTAAATGACAATAATAATAATAGTAATAATAATAATAATAATATGAATATGTTTGGTAATAATATAAATATGAATATGAATATGTTTAATAACAATATGAATCAAAATAATAATAATTTCATGAACATTGGATTTAATCAAAATAATACAATGAATATGAGTCAACAAAATAATCAAAATAATATGTTTAATATGAATCAAGCCAATAATCAAAATAATAATGGAATGAATTTTAATTTTGCAGTAGATTCAAAATCAAATAATAATAATAATATGTTTGATTTTGGTACCCAAAATAATCAAAATCAAAACCAATTTAATATGAACATGAATACAAATAATAATAATTTTATGAATATGGGAATAAATACAAATAACAATCCAAATATGATGAACAATAATCAAAATATGATGAATAATCAAAATATGTTTGGAAATAATAATGGAGGAAATAATAATAATAATAATGATCTATTTAGTATGTTTTAAAAAATTTAAATATTTGTTTAATTATTTTTAATTGAAAAAGAAAATAAAATTTAGAAAATATATATATATAGTTTTAATATTATTAATTTTAAAAACTTACAAAATAATTTATTTAATAACTAAAATAATTATATAAGCAAGATAAATAAAAAAATTTTATATTACAAAAACTATCATAATATCTTTTTAATCATTTTTAAATTTTTATAATATCATTTTCATCTTTAGAAATAGGGATTAATGTTTTAATAATGGTAAAATTAAAATAACTTTAAATAAAAAGGAAATAAATGAAGAAATAATAGAAAAATATAAAGATTTATTAGGAGATAAAGGATATAAAGAATATTATTTTGATATAAAGTAATAAATATTACAAAAAAAGATACAATATATGATGTAAAAATGTAGTTAAAAATAAAGCTACAAGTTGGGATTTAATTCCTGGAAAATATATTAAAAGTGCTTTAAAGAAAATATAAGACTTAAATTAGTATATGAAAATATAAAAATATATTAAATATTTAATTCATGGAGTAATTCCAGAAGAAATAACAACAAGTAGATTATTTTGTTTAAATAAAAAAGCAGATGAAATTGGAGATATAAATAATATAAACCAATTACTATATTATTTTTAATAGAATCAAAAGCAAAATTAAAAATTTCTAATAATAATATATATATTAATGTGAATAATGGAGTATTACGAGGAAGTTTAATTTCTCCTATGTTATTCAATTTAAATGATTTAATTAAAGAATTGATCAAAAAATTTATATGAAATATGAGCTTATGCTGATGATTTATGTATATTATGTGAAGGAATAAATGAATTATTAAATGTATTAATATAGAGGTGGAGTGAATTAAATAGAATAAAGGTAAATAAAAAGAAAAGTAGAATAATGATATTAAAAGGTAATGAAGATAGAATAGAAATAGAAGGATATCCTGTTATAAAAGAATATAAATATTTAGGAATAACTATAAATGTTAAAATGAAAATAAATAAAAAATTTGTAATATTAACAATATGATAGGAGAATATTTTGCATGAAATTATGCTTTAAATAATTTTAGTGTTAAACTATTTTTTTAATATTTTGATATTTTCATAAATCAAGATTATCATATAATTTGCCAATATTCATAGATTAAAAATCTTAGATTAATATAAAATATAAAGTAATGCTGAAAAACATAAAAAAATTATTAAAATTACAATAAGAACCAATAATAATAGATTAAAAATTGTATTAGGATTATCAGATTTAAAAACTTTTTTAATATGTTGAATATTAAATTAATATAGAAATATGAATATATTTTTAAAGAATAATTAACAATATATAATAAAATAATAAAAAAAATATAAGATATAAAAGATATTCCTTCTAGTACTTTTAATAAAAGACATAAATGAAAAGAATAAAAGAATTAGAAGAAAAAGAAAAATATAATATTAATGATAAATGTACAAATATATTAAAAGATAGAATATATATTTGGTATTTTGATGGTGATTTTTTATTAATTAAATTTATGTTCATAAAGGAAGTTTAAAAGAAGATATATATAAGTTAGGTTTATTATGTAAAAAAGAAGATAATGACATTAAATATGTAATAAATAAATGTGAAATAATGAATGAATAAAGAGATAAATTAAAGAATGAATTAAAAGCATTAGATAAGAAAACAATTAATTTAAATTGATTAGAAAGTATTGAATATATTTATATTATTCTTACAATTATTCAGGAATGAAAGAAGAAAAGAAAAAGGATAATAAAGGAATAGAGAAATTAAACAATTATTAGAGAATAATATATTAAATTTGGAGAATATAATAAGAAAGATGCATAAGATGATACTTGTAATGTTTAGGGAATATTGATA
>JAEEGK010020167.1_pt1 | contig 14206 bp, 12 predicted proteins | sample 8958771 | NCBI WGS metagenome assembly JAEEGK01 (sample SAMN16246547, study PRJNA631951) | gut metagenome | biome: gut microbiome; feature: rumen; material: SC-attached | host: Bos | place: Iran: Karaj | collected 2018-10
TCGGTAAGTTCCATATCCTCAAAAGTAAGTCTGTCAATGGAATAGATCAGTTCTTTGCCTGCCTCAATCTGCTCTTCCGTCATAAAAGGTACATCAACAGATTCTCCGTCCGACTCATATGTAGGTATGTATTCATATTCATTGCCATTCTCATCAGTACCTGTGAAAGGATTCACACAATCTTCCATCTTCTTATCGAATGCACTCTTAAGAACAGGGAAATTAAATACCTCAGAGGATTCCTGGTAATCACTTTGCAGGAACTGTTTTGCAAAATCCCATGCTCTGTCGAGAACGGGTGAATTTGCACTGAGCAGATAATAACTGGTATATGTGATAACTGAACCATGTGAATCGGGTGAAGGGAAACCAACATATGCAGGTTCATTCTTACATGTAGCATATGCATCATAATAGGAATCCTTAAATGCAAACATATATTCAAGCTTCAGTCTGATCTCGCCCGAATTATACATTTCGTCGTATCCGTCCCAGTAATTCTGCATGTGAATACCGTCAAAATCAATTTCCTCAGGAACCTGGGATGCATAACCTACAAGTCTCATGAAATTGATATCGTTAAAATCGCAGGAGAAGGTATTTCTGTCGACCCAGCAATATCCGTTGTATTTAAGCATGTCCTCAAGGAAATTCTGACGTGTCTCATACATTGTAAACATAATCGATTCTTCGGGATCAAGGCCTTCGGAATATTCCAGAAATGCATCTACGTTCCAATTCTCACATCCGGATACATATTCGGAATTTCCGTAAGCTGTGTATACGGAAAATGAAGGCATGATACGATAAAGCTTTCCGTCAAAACTGATGGCATCGAAAATATTGGCAAGATAATCATCTCTTGACATATCCGGATCTTCATCGATTAGTGCACCGATATCAGCCAGAGCTCCCTTATATGACAGATAATCTATATCAAGCCCGGAATACGGATCAAGAAATACAATATCCGCCATACGACCATTCTTCATATCATCATAAAGCTTGTTCAGATCCGAATTAAAATCATCATTTTTCTCAAAAATGTGATAATCCTTGAATACGATCCTGGTTCCGGTGTTTTTCTCATTAAAATCAACGATACTGTCTATCATGGAACCATAAAGGCATACGGAAGCAAGAGTGACCACATCACAATCCTCCACTTCCTCTTCGGGAACGTGTTTACAAAAGGCAATGTAACGTTCACCCTTTGTATTTAGGTATGAAAGATAAAACTCTTCGGTTCCGTTAACGCTTACAAAAAAGTTACTTCCGTCATCTCTGAAATCGGAATTGATGGTATCAAAAAACTGCGTTGCCTTCTCGCCATCCTTACAGGACTGAAGTCCGCCGTTTGTCTTGAAGATCAGTTGTCCGTCATCTGTAGCACCGATGGGATAAAGTGATCCGGATCCAAGCTGGTCAAGTAAATATGAATTTACAGGCTCAAATGTATCCGTATCTATCTCGGATACGGTGGTTTCGCCGGAATGATCAAGTGAATCATATACGGCATATACCTTATCACCCACAGTAACAAAATCGCCTATATATTCAGCCCAGGTTGATATTTCCTTATTCTCACTTACAACCATGTTATCCGGATCATCAAATCTGTCTTCGGAGAAAACAATGGCACATTCTCCGTTAAGATCGTCATCCCACATATAATAGTTGTAAAGCATTAACAGCTTTCCATCGGGAGAATAGACATAATTGTCGATATATCCCTCGCCGCAGTCAACGGGAAGATAAAGAACATCCGTGCATTCTCCGTCTTCATTCCAACGTACGTTAAAAGAATACTCCTTGGATGATTCCTCAGTGCCGTCTGTATAGATTCTGATTATGGCTTCATAATTTCCGTCGCCTGCATAATTGAAATACTCGTAATAGACAGCATCAACGGAATCGGATTTGATCTTGTTATCTTTAAAAAGATCCTTTACATCATCATAAACAATTCCGGATGTATTTTCATTTGCCTCGGTCACATCAGTCTGTATATCATCTTCGCTTCTGTCCGGCACAACGGGGAGAGAAAGATGAGTTGTGGAAAGAAGTTTTCCTTTATCATCCAGATCAAGAATATAATAAGCATGATTCCAGTATTCGTCGCTTTCGCAGACAACATAATAAGTGCCGTTTTCGGTATTACCGGCATCTTCAACATATATATCCCTGTTACCGAATCCGAGATCTATATCAGTAATGTCATATACTCCGGTCTTGGCAAGGTCGGAATGATAATACTCGACAGTCTCACCCGTTTCCGGATCTGTTACAACTGCATAATCTTCCTCAGTATCGGTATTCTCTTCCTCAGGCTCCGTAACTTCTTCTCCGCCCTTACATGCTGAAAGAGAAAGCAGCATTGAAAATATAAGCAGTATTGAAATTTCTTTTCTTAATTTCTTCGTAATGATCACCCTTTCTTATTTTTTTGCCAAAATCATTATAACAGCAATGGATGGGTTATCCATTTAAGACTTTATTAAATAAAAAGAGGCATAATTTAAAACATTTTTTAAGTTTTTTTGCAGTTCGGTATCTCTTTCTTGCAATTCGGTAGAAGTGCCGTTGAATGCCCAATTTTCCTGTGTTATCTTGCATTCACAAACACGTGAAAAGAGGTATGAAAATGAACAAAAAAAACTTTAAAAACCCGTTTCTGATCGTATTTATGATCTATCTTCTCTGCTACGCACTTCACATAGCGGAATATTTTCTTCTCCGTACAGATCAGACCCTCATAGGAGAAGCTGTCATCCATAAAATTCTCGGTATCGTAATCCTTGCTGTCTTTGCTAAAAAATACGGTTTTTCCGGGGAAGAGATCGGATTCAAAACCGGTAAAGATTTATGGTGCATTCTTAAAGGCCTTGCATTCGGCGCCGGAGTATTCATCCTTGCTTATACCGCAGAGATAATGATTGCAGTATCACAGGGAAGTTTTAAGTCTCTTCAGCTTTACGTAAGTGCTTATGCCATTGATAAAAATATCGGAAACAGAACCGAACTTATCTTTTTCGTAATCTGCATAATCGGAAATGTTATCAACGTAATTATGGAAGAAGGTAATTTCAGGGGGCTCTTCATGAAAATACTTGAATCTAAGCACAGTTTTATGATAGCCGCTGTAATTTCTTCCGTATTATTCGGCTTCTGGCATGTAATGGGCCCCGTAAGAAATTTCCTCGACGGTGAGCAAAGCTTAAACGGAATGATCTTTAATGCAATATTTTTACTTGTCGCAAGCGCACTTGTTGGTTTAAAGTTTACTATGTTGACTAAGATGTCAGGAAATCTCTATTTTTCCATGGCAGATCACTTTTTCAACAATACAATAGTAAATCTATTACATGTAGTAACAGAAACAGGTGCGGATGAATTAATGACTGTCAGGGTAACCATTGCCCAGACCGTATCCTTCGCCATCGTGCTTATCTGCTACTGCGTATGGCGGAAAAAACATGCAGCTGATAATGAAAGAAAACCCGAATATGGGAGAACCGGAAGTAACGATTGAGTACAAAGAGCTCTCCGGTAACGTAAAAAGAGTCTCGGATTATGTCAGATCCGTAGACAAAGTCATCACCTGTAAAAAAGAAAACGAAGAATATTCTGTTCCCGTAAATGATATCTATTATATGGAAAGTGTGGATAAAAAAGGATTTATCTACACAAAGTCCGAAGTATATCAAACATCACACAGATTACTGGAACTCGAAAAAATGCTGTCCGGTGCAGGGTTTGTAAGGGTAAGCAGGTCCGTAATCATCAACGTGGAAAAGCTGAAAGGTATTAAAAATCTTCCAAATTCAAAACTTGAAGCGATCCTTATAAACGAAGAAAGAATCTGTGTAAACAGAAATTATCTTAACGAAATCAGAGACGTACTGCTTCGGAGGAACTGATCATGAAAAAGACGGTGATCAATATATTTGCCATGACCGGGATAACACTGGTGGCTCTATCACTGATAGCACTTTTATATAATGCCTCGTTTTTATGCTTAAATACGGTATTTCAGGCACTTGGGGTAAATGTCCTGATATATGCGGGTAATATTTTTATAAGCAGGATCGAGATTAATCTTTCTCTTATAGAAACAGGCTTGAAAATTATATATTCCATCATTCTGGTTCTTATATTCGGCAGCATTTTCGCATGGTATGACAGCCTTCCCATACCCGTTCTGGTGGGATTTACCATATTTATACTAATCGTATGCGAATTACTGGATATGCTGAGTCTCAGAAACAAAGTAAAAGAGATAAACGATCTTATAGGAAACGATATGTAAATAAATAAGCTCCTACCGTTAATGATCCGGTAAGAGCTTTTATTTTGGTTTATGCCTTATCAGCAGCAGATATCCTTGATATTGTGTCTGATAATACGATAGATATCCGAAGCCTGTTCATTACGATAGATCTTCTCTATCTCGTCATGGATATCCGCAAGTCCTTTTTTACCGCCGCTTTTTTTGATTATCTCGGATATCTGATTCAGTCTCTCTTCCGTTTCCTCGGGAAGAAATTCCCTGAGCTTATCCTTAGATACATTCACGGGTAATGCGGCAGTTTTCTGAACAGCAGTCTGTTTTTTGGGCTCTGCCTGTTTTTTAGGCTCTGCAGGCTTCTTAGGTTCCTGTGTTTTCTTAGATTCGGGAGCTTTCTTCGCTTCTGCAGCTTTCTTAGGCTCTGCAGGCTTTTTAGGCTCCGATTCTTTCTTAGGCGCGGATGCCTTCTTAGTCTCCGAAGGCTTCACGGGTTCAGGACTTTTAGCAGGTGCCGCCTTAATGTTTTCCGAAACCTTAGGTGTATCTGTTGCTTTTTTAACTTCTTCGGGCTTTACAGGGGCAGGAGCTTTCTTGGGTGCAGCCGCCGTCTTTGCGGGAGCTTTTGCTCTCGGCTTAACTCCGAAAAGGGGCTTCTTGGGTGCTTTAGCCTGTTTTCCGGAAATCTGAAAAGCTGTCTTTCTGGATACTTTAACTTCCCTGCCTTCCCAGAATTTGATAACCGCATCATATCCGCTGTCGTCGGAGATAATGCAATAATCCGCATTTTCATTGTTTCGGATCAAATATCCGAGATATGAAACAAGTTGGAAATCAAGGCCGTTCTTACCTATATGACACTGTATAAGCTCAACGTTCTTACCGGATGATATAACGCCGTTTAAGTCCTCATACGAGACATTTCCCGAATTCATCGTATAGAAGACATAAATCTTATCGTTAAGAGTCATTCTGTCAAGAAGAAGGGTCCATACAGTCCTTACATTCTCAGTATCTATCAGGTATATGATATGATCCTGCAAAGGTACCTGCACTTCGGTCTTCCTTGAAAATATCGACATTTTTTATCCTCCTTTCGTAATAGTCAGGACAGTCTTTACACATAAAAAGGAGCCTGCTCAGCGCAAGCTCCCTTGTGTCCTGCATATATATAATGCCCTACATCAGGCGGAAAATCAAGCAGGAGGCTGTATTTTAAGTATCTTAAGCCCGTTAGATGCCGCTCCGGCCGACAAAATATGACATCCGACCAAAACAAAGCAAAGATCCGTGCGAAGTTTATCTTCGGTCACATAGGCATGTGCCAAAGAAATAGCCTCAAATATTCCGTTAGCGCATATAAGAACCGCTGTAACGATTAAAAGACCGGTCAAAGCCTTTGAGGTCTTATTCGTGATCTTAAAGAAACCGTGAAACACCACCATCAAAACGGAAGGAAGTACGGAAAGAACAATACTGATAACCTTACGAATCAGTAATTCGGTTGCATCAGCAATTGATCCTTCCGAAAATCTTGTATTGTAATAACCGTTTTTAGACCAGACGATCAACACAATAACCAGAGCTGAAATAATAAGTGCAGCTATGGCAAGTTTTCCGGGATCGAGCTTTTCGCCGGTATCTTTTATCTCAAATATCTTAGGTATTTTCATGAAAGTTTCTCAATCGCTGTCTTAACACGCTTTACGGACTCTTCTTTTCCGAGAAGCTCCAGTATCTCTGTAGCTCCTGCGGGAGTCATTACCTTACCTGAAAGAGCAATTCTTAAAGGCCACATTACATAACCGTTCTTGAAGCCTTTTTCCTCTGCATACTTAAGAAGTGCAGCATAAAGAGCATCATTGCTGTAATCATCCTGAGCCTCAAGAATAGGAAGAACGTCTTCGAGAACTGCCTTGGAGCCTGCCTCATCGATCTTATTCTTCTTATTGGTGTAAAGCTCATTGGAATACTCGGGTACGGCTGTAAGGAAATCAACCTGCTCCGCGATATCGGGGAAGATCTCGATACGGGTCTTAACCTTGGAAGCTACCTTCTTGGCATCGATTCCTGCAGGAAGAGCTGCCTCAAGATAAGGCTTAGCCATCTCAAAGAACTTATCATCATCCATTGCCTTGAGATACTCGCCGTTCATCCACTTAAGTTTCTGAATATCAAATACGGCAGGTGATTTGCTTATTCTGTGGTAATCAAACTCCTTGATAAGCTCATCAAGGCTGAAAATCTCTCTGTTGTCCTCAGGTGACCATCCGAGAAGTGCAATGTAGTTAACGATTGCCTCGGAGACGAAACCCTGATCGATAAGATCTTCGAATGAAGAATGTCCGCTTCTCTTGGAAAGCTTCTTATGATTCTCATCGGTAATAAGAGGAAGATGGATGTATACGGGGCTCTCCCATCCGAATGCATCATAAAGTCTCTGATACTTGGGTGATGAAGAGATGTACTCATTTCCTCTTACTACATGTGTGATGTTCATGGTGTGATCATCAACAACATTAGCAAAGTTGTATGTAGGATATCCGTCTGACTTGATAAGGATCATATCATCAAGCTCGGAATTCTCAACAGTGATATCACCGTAAAGCTCATCCTTGAAAGTAGTGGTTCCCTCATTGGGAATATTCTGTCTGATTACGAAAGGCTTTCCCTCAGCGAGGTTCTTCTCAACCTCTTCTTTGGACAGTCCGAGGCAGTGCTTATCATAAACGGTAATGGTCTTTCCGTCCTCTGATACTGCGGTCTTAAGAGAATCCAATCTCTCCTTGTCGCAGAAGCAATAATATGCCTCTCCCTTTTCGATAAGCTCCTTGGCATACTTCATGTAGATACCGGTCTTAACACGCTCGGACTGAACATAAGGACCTACTCCTCCGTCCTTATCCGGTCCCTCATCATGATAAAGTCCGGTCTTCTCAAGAGTTCTGTTAATGATATCGATGGCACCTTCAACAAATCTCTCCTGGTCGGTATCCTCGATTCTGAGCATGAAATCTCCGTTCTCATGCTTAGCCACAAGGAACTCATAAAGAGCCGTTCTTAAATTACCTACATGCATCTTTCCAGTGGGTGAAGGTGCATATCTTGTTCTGATCTTCTGCATTTTGATTCTCCTAACTATCCTCTGATCTGACCGTTTCCGGTGATCCTGTATTTATATGATGTTATCTCCCTAAGTCCCATAGGACCTCTTGCCTGAAGTTTCTGGGTGGAGATACCGATCTCTGCTCCGAATCCGAACTCGAATCCGTCCGTAAATCTGGTTGATACATTTACATATACACATGCGGCATCAACTCTTTCCTGGAACATTTCAGCCGCCTCCTTGTTTTCCGTTACTATGCATTCGGAATGGTGTGTACTGTATTTATTGATATGATCTATTGCTTCCTCTACGGAATCAACGGTCTTAACGGAAAGAATGTAATCAAGATATTCCTTACCGAAATCTTCCTCGGTTGCGGGTACTGCTTTATCTCCGAGTACATCAAGTGAAGGTGCATCACATCTGAACTCAACATTCTTCTCGGAAAGTTTTTCGTAAATAAGAGGAAGAACCTTGTCCTTAACCGCAGAATGCACAACAAGGCTTTCGCATGCATTACATACGGAAATACGCTGAGTCTTGGCATTGAAAAGGATATTTACTGCCATTTGGAGATCTGCATCCTTGTCTATGTAAACATGGCAGTTACCGGTTCCTGTCTCGATTACGGGAATCAGTGAATTCTCGACAACGGCACGAATAAGTCCCGCTCCGCCTCTGGGGATGAGCACATCGATATATTCCTTCATCTTCATGAATTCGGTAGTGATGCTTCTGTCCGTGGATTCAATAAGCTGAAGTATATCGGGATCAAGACCTTCACTTTCAAGAACCGATCTCAGTACCTTAACAATCGCCTTGTTTGATTCGATGCAATCACTTCCGCCTTTAAGAATGCATGCGCTTCCTGCTTTAAAGGTAAGTGAAAATGCATCGGGGGTAACATTGGGACGTGATTCATAAATGATACCGATAACACCCATGGGAACGCGGACTTTGGTGATATGCATTCCGTTGGGACGATCGAATTCTTCCATGATCTCACCGACAGGATCGGGGAGATCCGCAACCTGATGAAGGCCTTCCGCAATTCCGTCAATACGCTGAGGAGTAAGCCGAAGTCTGTCCTGCATAGCTTCAGACATCCCATTTTGTACGGCGTTCTTCAGATCAAGTTCATTTGCGGCAATGATGTCTTCCGCATTATCCTGAAGCGCCTTGGCACACTTCACGAGAACTTCGTTTTTCTTATCAGTAGTGATAAGTGCTGCTTTATATTTTGCCTTTACGGCTTTTTCGCCTAACGATTTAAGATCTGTCATATTGATCTCCTTCATGAGCAAACCACCTTATAAGGTCTTACATCCCCTTCGTCTTCGGGAATTTCGTAATCAACAATCTGGCATGCATGACATACGGCAATGGAGTGAATACGAAGCGTAAGTTTATCCTCCATGAACCTGTCATAATATCCTCCGCCGTATCCCACTCTCTTATTGTATTTGTCGAAAGCGACACCGGGGAGAAGAACAAGATCACGAGCGGGAAGCATCATTGCTTCGGCTTCGTTATATTCGAATGGATCACATTCTTCGGAAGGCTCTAAGATCTTATACTTACCGAAGGAATAATGAACGGGATCCACATCCTTAACCTTCCTGAATTCCATCTCTTTATGAAATCCGTTAGTGGTAATGCGTGGAACAAAAACTTCCTTTTCATTGGCTAGTGCATATTCAAGAATCGGCTTGATATCAATCTCGCTTCCGAAAGGCATGAAGCCGAGTATTCTTTTAGCCTTAATAAAGAGAGGGTCATTAATGACCTGATTATATACACTCTCCGCGGCAGCTTTACGCTGAATCTCGCTGAGAGCGTCTCGCTTTGCAAGAACTTCTGCTCTTATCTGTTTTTTCGTTATCTCAGGTTTTCTGTTGTCAGCCATATATCCTCTGAGGGTCTGATGCCCTGAATTATTTAAGTATATCCCTTACAAAAGAAGGAAGGTCGAATGAGTCATCCTTAGCGGAAGCAAATGCGGTTCCGACTTCTTCACCCGCAATTATACGCGAAAGAATGGTAAGATCCTTGCTGGAGCAAATTACCATATCAGCACCGGACTTGGTAGCAATTCTTGCAGCATTGAGTTTGGTGCTCATTCCGCCGGTTCCCATTCCGGATCCTGTACTGCCCTTTCCCATCTCCAGGTATTCATCTGTGATCTCGGGAACTTCGGCAATGAATTTGGCATCGGGATTCTTATTGGGATCGTCGGTATAAAGACCCTCGATATCGGAAAGAAGGATAAGGAGGTCTGCTTCTACCATTGATGCAACCATTGCTGAAAGCGTATCGTTGTCTCCGATCTCAATCTCGTGGGTTGCGATAGTATCGTTTTCATTAACAATGGGGATAACGCCCATATCAAGGAGAGCCTTGAATGTGTTGGTTGCGTTCATCCTGTTGGTATCGTTTAAAACGGTATCTTTGGTCATAAGGACCTGAGCGGGAAGAGAATTATACTCCGTAAAGAACTTCTCATAAATGTTCATGAGTCTTCCCTGCCCGATGGCTGCACAAGCCTGTTTCTGGGGAAGTGTAAGTTCATGACGGTTGATGGATCTGTCCATTCCGTAGCCGATGGCATACTTACCGGCAGCTATTGCTCCAGATGATACCAAAACCACATCCTTACCGGAATTATGGATATCACAGAGCAGTCTTACCAAAAGCTCGATCCTGGAAAAATCCATTCCGCCGCTTTCGGGATGATTTATGGATGAAGATCCGATCTTAACAACGATTCTTTTTTTATTTTTAAAATTCTCTCGTAAATTGCTCATTTTTTCACTAAACCGTTAATTTAATTTTTTTTAAGAAAAATGGCTTCAAAATGCCTTAAACATACTGTTTTAATATAAATCGAAGTGCATGAACTGTCAAATTATTCTACTATAATTTATGCATTTTTCAAATATCACATAAAATACTAAAAATTACAAATTTAGCAATAAAACAGACGGAGCCAAATATCCTATAGGACCATTAGCTCCATCTGCACATAATTATATACTCGTTGATTATTATTTTTTCCGCTTAATATTTTTAACCTGATATTCAGTTTTTCTATCCTTGGTATATTTTGTAGCTACGTCAACATGGTAGCTGGGTCTATCCACCTTTTTATGCATTCTTTTTTCTTCAAGTCTCTGCTTTTCAATATCTCCTTCTGCAACTTCATATGTCAACTGATGCATCTCTTCTTCCGTCATTTCTTCATCGTATATCGGTTGCTCTGTTCTATCAAATATTTCAGCATCAAATGATAATATATCGGGATCATAGTTTCCATTGCGATCCCATTTATCTTTCACTTGAACATTGCTAACATCTATCCACTTATTTCTTGTATCTATATTGTCATTATGGATACGATCTCTCACTAGAAATATAGCCTTGGAATCAACATATCTCGCCCTTGCGATTTCATCATCAGAATATTTTGCTTTTTCATTTCTAGCATTTATCCCGATTTTCTTATGTGCTTCATTTACAGCATTCTTGGAATTGTTCTTGCTCGTATTATTACACTGATTATTTTTTTTAGGATATTTGTCAGTTGATTCCTTATGGCTATTCCTATCCCTCTTTGCTCGATTATCCATAGCATTACTCCATATATATGGTTCAAAGGTTTATTCTTCAAAAACGTAAACGTTCCAGGAAAATGGCTTAATTCGAACTTTAAACTCTCCGTTTTCAAAGGTATAATCGCTGACGGTTTCAGGCTTAATGAACTCATTTCCGAATTCGTTTCTGACCTCAAGGTTCTCTGCGGTCATTGAAGTCACCTGAGATACTTTATAACCTTCAAATCCCTTAATATCGATGGTAAGAGGATAGTCGGTCTCCTCATTTCTGTTTATGGCAAATACGGTAAGCTTCCTGCCCTCTTTATCCCATGCACATGCGGAATCGATGTAATTTACACCTTCTTTTCCGGTGTACTGGGAAGTATCTTCAATCGCATATCCAGGCATGTCATAGGTCTCACTCTCAACCTTAACGTCCATGGATGTTCCCTTGGCATGTTCAATAAGCTGAGTGAAGGAATAATAAGATGCACTCTTCCAGATATGATCATGGTTTGATGCGGCAAGAGCCGCAAGTCCGCCGGTCTGGCAACCTATCTTAACGCGGTCAGCATGACGAAGCATCGCAAGCTGAACAGAAGCGTTGCTGAGAGCATGGATCATGTCTCCTCCGGGGAATATGCGCTCTGTCATATTATCGGGATCATGGAGAACATAACCACGGTTAGGGTCGAACTTATAGTGATTTCGAGCCATATTGTAGCGACCGTATCCGGGATGAAGAGGTTCAAGAGGCCTTACCATACATCCGTATTCATCAAGAGAGATCATAACCTTCTTGGGTGATCTGTGCTTGGATGCTACATAGTCGATCATTGAGGATAAAGTATTTATATAGTCCTCATAATACAGGGAACCGCCCAGAAGTGCTTTGATATCTCCGGGAGGTGCGGAATGATAATGATGTACGGATACGTAATCCACTACGTCATAACACTTATCCAAAACCGCTTCATCCCATGCAGGGAATGTCTCCATAAAAGGAGCTGAGGAACCGCATACTGCAGTCTCTATGGTCTCATCTATCCATTTAATGGCCTTGGATGTTTCAAGAACCTTATGACCGTAGCCTTCGGGATTCTTATCCCATGCACCAACTTGCCAGGGGCCATCCATCTCATTGCCCAAATACCACATCTTAACGTTATAAGGATTCTCATGTCCGTTCTTCCTGCGAAGATCAGACCAATATGAACCACCTTTATGATTAGTGTATTCAACAAGGTCCATGGCATCCTGAATGGTGCCTGTACCCATATTTACTGTATAAAGAGGCTCGGTTCCGACTTTCTCCGCCCACTGAAGATACTCATCATGTCCCACTTCATTGGTTATGTACTGATGCCATGAAGGATCGAGATGAACTTTTCTCTCGGACTTGGGACCTATTGAATCTTTCCACTGCCATGCGGAGCAGAAATTTCCTCCTGGCATTCTTACAGCGGGAAGCCCGGTAGTTTTAAGTGCATCAATGAAGTCAGTTCTGAATCCCTGTTCATCCGCAGTGGGATGCTTGGGATTGAACATCGTTCCGTTAACGATAGTACCGATAGGTTCAAGGAAAGCGGAAAAAAGTCTTTCCGAGATCTCTCCTATCTCATAAGAAGGGTGGACGGTGATCTTAGCATTCCGGGCCATAAGATAATCTCCTTAAATAAATCTTTTTACTTCATCGGGTTTTTCCAGTAATTTTTCCACCGCAAATATGATCTGTTCTACAGGTTCCATGGTATTTAAAGTGGCTGAAAAAGTATCGGGATTTTTGGGACTTACATCCGCGGGATCCACATGATCTATGGGACCGCCGATCTGTCCCGGTTTGGGAGCCATGCTGACTATAATTTTCCTTGGCTTTGCATCCACATAGATATAATTTGTTTTATTGGGTTTACTGTAGACCACCACCTGTCTTTCTTTGCCGAAAGCTCTTATCCATCCCATTTTGGGTGGATCGTAAGGTGTCTTAGTCTCAGACAAAAGCCTGAGCATATCCTCATTGTTCCAATGATTGGTATTTTTGAATGTCTTGTAACCGAAGGATTCGGTATTCATGCTGCCCAAAACATCCATAAAATCAAATACTCCCATATTCCCTCCAAGAAAAATCAAACTGCTGAAAATCTTTTTATTATCACTTCCGCTCCCCCTATTCCGTCGATGGCGGCAGAAGTTATTCCCCCTGCATATCCGGCTCCTTCTCCAAGAGGTATGATTCCACTAATGGATGCTTCCAATGAATCGCCCCTTGGTATCCTTACAGGTGAACTGGTTCTGGATTCAACACCTGCAATTATCACTCCGGGATCATCAAAATCCTTAATGATCCTTCCAAATTTTGTCATGCCGTCCACAAAGAGTTTGTTTATACCCTCATCAAAAATACCTGACAGATCGGTCCACACATATTCACCCTTGAATACAGGATTAACGAATGTATTATTATCCTTCATACCGGACTCACCGGTAACTTTGTTAACAAAGTCTCCGTATCTCTGAGCAGGAATCTTACCCTTTCCGGCTTCATAAGCTCGGCGCTCCAGCTTTCTCTGAAACTCAATTCCCGCAAGAGGATGATCTGAGGGATAATCGGTTACGGGTATGCTTACAACAATAGCAGAATTGGCATTCTCAGAATCTCTTCCGCTGTAGCTCATGCCGTTAACAACGGTCTCTCCTTCTTCCGATGAAGAATTAACCACATATCCTCCGGGGCACATGCAAAAAGAAAACACTCCTCTGTCACCGAAATTGGCAGTGAGTTTATAGGGAGATGCCCCGAGAATCTCAGAATAATCCGCATCACCATACTGATTCTCATTGATAACTCTCTGAGGATGCTGAACTCTGAATCCCGCAGCAAAAGGCTTTGGTTCCATCTTAAGTCCACTGTCATATAAAGCTTTATATGTATCTCTTGCGGAATGTCCGATGGCAAGAACAAGGATATCTGTTTTGATCTCCTCTTCAGCGCCGTCAGCTCGCTTAACTTTTATTGCAGTGATCTTATTTTCATAACATACTATGTCTGTCAGACATGTTTCGAATATGACTTCTCCGCCGAGTTCGATAATCTTCTCACGAATATTCTTAACTATTGTGGGAAGAACATCGGTCCCAAGGTGAGGCATGTGGTCGTAAAGGATTTCTTCCGGAGCTCCGAATTCCGTAAATATCTTAAGAACTTCACGGATTCTTCCCTCT
>JAEEGK010020170.1_pt1 | contig 14204 bp, 8 predicted proteins | sample 8958771 | NCBI WGS metagenome assembly JAEEGK01 (sample SAMN16246547, study PRJNA631951) | gut metagenome | biome: gut microbiome; feature: rumen; material: SC-attached | host: Bos | place: Iran: Karaj | collected 2018-10
ATTATCTGAAGAATAATCATTGATTTTAAATAATAAAGATTGATAAAAAGATAAAGGTAAGTATTTCTTATTTAGTAATTTATAACAAAATGATATAATTTTATTATTTATATTTTCAACTATTCTATCCAAAAAAATTTATAAAACAAGTAGATTTAAAATTAAATTTCCAGATATTTATAAAAATTACTATAAGTATTTTAATTTGTAAATATTATAAAAATTTGAATATATGTTTAATATTAAATAATATAAAATCTAATTTTTTATTAAATATGAACTATATTTTAACATATATTCAATCATAATTATTATCTTCATATTTTTTTAGTATAACATTAAAGTTTGAATAACAGTATGATAATGGTATATATATATTATAATCAAAAATATATGTTTTGATAGTTCACTATAATAAAAATAAATTTATTATTTTAAAGAATTAAAAATATTAATTATCATTCACATAAAATTAAAGGTTGGCTATAAATAAAAAGATTTTAATTGAATTGGAATTGAAAAGAACTTTTTCAATCCCTAATAAATATTATAATTATAATTTGAAACTTAAAAACATTTATTTAAATAAAAAATAACGAAAATAGGTTTTCCTTATATTAAAATATTTCAATAGAACAAAATATTTTAAAGTTCAAAGTATTTTAAATGATATATAGGAATTTCAAATTAATATTAAAATTAAAGAATAATTTTGATTTTTTTAAATATGAAAAAATTAACATTTTTTATATATTTTACCTTAATTTCATATATATTTTCAGTTCCTTCTGCTGCTCTTAAAGAAAGTCAAACACTCAATGCCGGAGAAAGTGTAATCTTTATAATAATAGTAACTCCAGAGGCATCAACATCAGTAACGGTTATATCAGGAAAACTTGAAGATAACTCTGATAGTAGTAAAAAAGTAGCTTTCACTTGTACTGCACCAGGAACAATTACTGAAGCAACTGATGTAGTCTGTACAGCACCTCTTACTGATGCATCAACTTATAAATTTTCAACAGATAGTTGGACTTTCACAGCAACTGCAACTAGTGGTAGTGCCGCTGTTACAATTGATTCGCATGGAGCAGGAACAATGCTAGTTATAGGTATCAATAGTAGTTGATTTAAAAGCAAGTGAAACAATAAAATCTGGAACTAGTGTGGAATTAAAATTAGCAGTAAAACCATATGGATTAGATATTAAAGTAACTAAAATAGAAGGTTTAGAACTTGTTCTCTCTACTTCAGCTTCTAGATAAAACAACAATAACTTGCACAATTGCCTTAGCTATTACTGTTACTAAAGCTACTGAAACAGATTTTACTTGTACAGCTGAATCTATTTCTACTGAAGGTACTTATAAATTAGGTGGTACCTTAGCATTAACTGCAACAAAAAGTGATGATTCCGCCCTTAGTGGTATTACTCCTTCTGTTGGTGAAACTACTTTAACTGTTAGTGATAAAACTGTTAGTAATACTGATAGTGGTGATTCGAAATCAGATGGTAAATATTTGAATGTTTCTCTCTGTTTATTCTTAATATTATTTTTTTTCTAAACTTATTTGATAAATACCCTTCATTATATTCCTTTTCTTTTAAACAAAAACCACTTTTTTGATAATAATTTCTTGATATTACATTTTTTAGGAAAAATATTGATATAAAAAAATAAAATATTCTCTTTTTAGATTTTAGAAATTAAACCTTATCAACAATCATCGAATCAGGAAGAAAACCATAATTTATCAGTTTTTTCAAAAGGAAGTTTATGGATATCACAAAAGCAAAATTTGGAGAATCAAAGGTAAATATCAATTCTACTTTAGTAAGAGATGAAGTTATTAGTACTGAAGGATTTTTGCCTAAAAGTCAATATTTTCCAAAAAATAGATCATTTTTAGGTAAAACAAGTAATCAATTAATAAAGATAGGGATTATAACTTCTAATACTTAATTTTTGGTAAAATTGATTTTATAAATTTAATTTTGTTTTGGTAATTCTATGATTCTTAACTTGTTGAATTAATGGAAGATTCAATACTAAAAAATTTTATTTTTATGCTTTAATTGTAGCTATTATTCTTGATATTATATGGAAACTTGCTTTAAATAAGGATGAAAATAATCCAAATTCTTTATTTAGAGTTATAATATTTGGCTTTACACTTTTATCATTAATTATTAAAATAACACTATTCTATCTAATAAAAAATAGAAGATGATAAATCAATTATCAATATTCTTAATAAATTATATTAATTTAATGTTTAATAAATTAAAAATTATTTTTTAAAAAAATGACAATTAATTTATTTTTATTAAAAATAAGAAAAAAAAGGACTGGGCCCAATCCCCAGGCCCCATATTCAAAAATAGTATTTTTATTATTTATATTAATTAATTTAAAAAATAGTGTAATATATAATAAATAGGAAAAAGTTTTATATTAATAATAGAGATGGATTCTCCAAGAAGTGATGATGGATATCAAAGTCGTGGTAAACCAAGCTATTCTTATCAAGAATAATGAAAAAGATGGTTATGGAAATTCTATTTATACTGCCTATAATGAAAGATATGCTTACCAAAACCCTACTGGAAGAGATAATTATGGTAATCCTACCTATAATTAAAAAAAACAATATTATGATATTCTTATAATTCTAAACTAAAACATTTTATAAAATTGTTTTTTTATTCCATAAATTAAAACTATAAAAATATAATAGGGCTTTTAATAGGCATGATTGAAAAGGCAATAAATAATAGAATAGATATATTAACTAAATATATTTATTTGCAGGAGAAACTAATGAAAATATTATTCTTTTAGCAATTCATGCAATGAGGTAAGTTTGAAGTAGTAGGATTAAGTAAAAATGAAATTTTAAAAGAGAAATTATCAGAATTTTTTTTTGGCACGTCAATGGCATCTTCATCATAAAATAAAAATATTTCTTCTATGCATAATAATTATGATAAAAATATGCCAAAATGTGGAATATCAGGTATAAATAAACAATTAATTAGTTCTACTAAAAGTAATGATGAAAATGATGAAAGGAATAATTCTTCAAACAAAAAAATTATATAAATTCAAATTATGAAGAAAGTTGGGAATTAAGAAATAATGAAAATAAAAATGAAAATGTACAAAAAGAAGAAAAATATGATACTGAAGAAACTATTAATAAAGAAACTGGGAATAATTCTAATGAAAAAAATAAAGAATATAATAATGATAAACAAAATCAGATAGAAGAAAGAAAATTAATGAAAAAAAAGAAATAGGACATATTTTAAGTTTGAAGATTCTATATATAAATTTTAAAAATAGAGAATAATTATTATTTATTTATTAATTTTTATTATTGTTTTGTTTATGTTTTTAAAATAAATATTTAATTATTTATTGATTATAAATAATATTTAATAATTTTTTTGAAATTAAAAAAAATAAAATATTGTAGCGACGGTCACGACCATTATGTCAAGAGTGCTTTTTTCCGTTCAAGTCAAGATTGGATTGTAAGTGCTAGTTTAGATAGTAAAAATATAATTAAATGATTTAACCATAAAATAAAGACTAAAAAGAATAATATCAAAAATAGATTTAAATATATAACAGCTGAATCTATTTCTACTGAAGGTATTTATAAATTAGGTGGTACCTTAGCATTGACTGCAACAAAAAGTGATGATTCCGCCCTTAGTGATATTACTCCTTCTGTTGGTGAAACTTCTTTAACTGTTAGTGATAAATAGTAATGAGCCTAAATCTGATAATTCTAAAAATTTGAGAATTTCTTCCTATTTATTCTTGATTTTATTATTTTTTTAAATAATATTCATATTTTTATAAATCTAATCTTTTTCACTAATAGGATAAATTTAAATTCAAATTTAGATTTATGATAAATTTATTGGAAAAATATATATCATCAGAATATAGGATAAATCTAAAGATTATTTAATTTTATAATATTATTTTCTTTATTCTTATTTGGAAAAATAATTTATTATTCAATCGACATCATTTACAATTAAATGATATTCAAAATTATTTTATATAATATTTATTTCATATTATAAGATAGAATATTGAATATTATTCTAATCTAGTTGATTTATAATTATTTAAACATATAAATTACTAATTAATCTTTTATAAATTGATTTAATTAAGTTATGATATAAAAAAACTAAAACAATTATTGCTTTTATAACCCAACTATTTATGTAGATTCTTGAATTTAAGAATTAATTAAATGGTAAATTTTAAAATTTTAATAATTTTATTCTTTCTAAATTAAATAAATTTAATTAAAGTAAATTTAATTTAAATATTAATTTTATATTCAATTAATAGGATTTGTAACTTCACTAAATAAATCTTCAAGTAACTCTTTTGCAATCTTTTTCTTCTTTTTTTTTAGAAGAAGATAAATACTATATATTAAAAATACAATCACACCTATTAAAAAGAAAGTAAATAATAAAGAGAAAATAGAAGAACCACCTTTAATATCATTATAAAATCCAACTAATTTATTATCTTGGTCAAAAAATACTGTATATTTTCTAAAAAATGAATAACCAAATGTCCAAGTCATTTTCCAGAAATCTTTTTCAAAATATACTAAAAATATATATTTATTATTATTATTTTTAATAAATAAATCCTCAGGATTTAAAACAAATTCATCATAATAATTTTCAATCTTAAATCTTAAAGGTTTCATAGTCTTTATATTTATACTATCTTTACAAATAAAATATATCTTTTGTATTAAATAATCTTTTAAAATTTCACTTTGACATTCACCACTTTCAAAATATTTATTAAAAAAATCTTTTTCTATAATATCTTTAAATGCATTAGTAGCTCTGAAAAATTCACTTTCAAATCTAAAACTAACTTCTTGTTCTTCAACAATTAAATTCTCTCCATAAAAAATTTTTTTAATTTCAATTACATAATTTTGTCCCATCACTTTAGAAGGAGTTCTACTTACTTTAACAGTATGCATTTGTTTTCCTTTAAATTTACTAGGATCATAAACATGAGGATATTCACCAATAATTATTTGTCCTTCATTTATCTTTTTATTTCCAAAAGGAAAAGAAACAAAAAAAACATATGAATTAATCATTTTTTTACTTTTTAATTGTTTAATTAAATTATATTGTGCATTAGCATCAGGCATCCTAAATCCAATAAAACCAGATTTTTTATAAAGTAATTCTGTAGTTAATAAAAATTCAATATCATCAATTTTTGTTTCTGAATTCATATAAAATGTATCTGTTGATCTTTTTGCACTTTCTACTTCTCCTAAATGAAAATCTTTTTCTTCATTATCATTAGTAACAAAAGTCCTTGAATTAATATAATTAAAACATTTTAGATTTTTACATTGTTTTGATTCTGAACTTAATAAAACTATATGATCTTCTTCAAATAAAATTTGTAAAGGTATTTCTTGAGATGGAGTACCTATATTTATTGATAATGTAATATTTGATGAAAATAATTTTTCTATTAAATGTTCTTGATTATAAGTATCTTCTATATGATTTTTGAATGGTATTATTACTGTTGATTTTAGTGTTTTTATTGTTAAGATTAGGAATAGAGATATATACATTTTATTTTTAATTTTTATTTTTTTCTTTTTTTTTATTAATTTTTGATTTATTATTAAAGAAATAATGTATTTAATTTTAAAAAATAAAAAAAATAATATTAAAATAAATTAATTAAAAATGATAAACAATTAAATTTAACATTTCCAAATTTTAATAATACTTCCATTTGCACAAGAAATAAAAGTATTATTATCAATTTGTAAAAGAGAAACAATTCCTCCGTTATGTGTTTTTTTTCTAATTCCAATGTTATTCCAATTTAAAATATTATCCTTAGATAATTCCCATTGTTCAAAAGCTCCTTCTTGATTTAAATCTTCTCCAGTTAAAATAGTATTATTTGATAAAGTAATTATGCAATTCACTAAAATATTTTTTTTCTTATCATCGGATAATTTAATAATTTTAACAACTGAATAGTTATTTATATTAATTAAATATATTCCACAATCATAATAACCACATACAGCTAAAATTTCATTATTAATCATACAAAAAATATTACTTTTTGAATTACATTTAATATTATATAATGTATTTTTATTTTCTAAAGAATTTATATTCCAAAATCTTAATTTTCTTTCTATAAAAGATGAAGTAATTAAATTTTTATTGTTTGTTTCAAATAAAGAATCAATTACTTCAGAATAATCTGTAATTATTAATTTCTGAAAATAAATACCATTATTTTTATTTTTTGTCCAAATTCTCACTGTTTTATCCCAAGAACAAGAAGCAATATCATAGTTAGATAATAATATTGATTTATTTACTGCACTTATATGCCCAATTAAAATTTGTTCTATAAAATATGAATTTTCTTGAATTTGAAATATTTTGATTTCTGAATCTGTTGATGATGATAATATTTTATTTTCTTTAATTGGATATATATAATTTATTCCCCCTTTATGTTCCATAATTATAATTTCTAAAGTGAATGTATGTTTATTATATATGTTTATTGAACAATCTGTAGATGATGATGCTAATCTTAAATCAGTTATTTGAATAATATTTGTTACATAATTTTCATGATTTTTTATTAGTTTATAAGGGTAAATATTTGAAATTTTTAAATCTGATGATTTTATTGATGATTGGTCATTTAATATTCTGTTTATTTTCTTTTTTTGTTCTGAAAAATTTTTTAAAAGAAATTCTACTATTATTGGATGATTATCTGATGAAATTTTTATAAATTTATAATTTAAAATTTCTCTCGTGTTCATTATTATTTGGTAATTCAAACAATTTAGTTCTTTGAAATATAAATATAAATTTAGTATTTCTTTTAAAAAAGTTATTTCATTTCTACATTGTTGTTTAAATTTTGATAATGTAAATATTATATTTTTTTGATCATTATAGTGAGAAATATTATCACTAACAATTTTATTTATTTTTAAAAGATAAGATTCTTCTTCTTTAAATAAAGAAAATATTTTATTTATATTTTCTTCATTTAAAATTATATCTTCATTTTTTATTATATCATGAGAATTATGATTATTTAAACAATCCTGACAAATATTTTTATTACAAGTTCTACAAAAAGAAGAATAATCTTTTTTATGTTCTTGACAATTGATTGATATTTTAAATAAATCTTCAAATATATGATTTGGTTTATCATTTTTTATACATTTATTACATCTTAAAAAATTACAATTTTTACAATATATTAAATTGTTTTCTAATATTTTTTCCCCACATTCAGCACAAAAATAATTTATATTTGAATGAAATTTTCCTATTTTATTAAAAAATCTATTAAATGAAAATGTTTTATTATGTTTATTTTCACATACAAAATTTATTTCTCTTTTTTCATTATTAAAATATTTTATAAAAGGAATTGAATAACATGAAGGGCATCTAATAATATTATTTTCTTTTGAACTATCATATTTTCTAATATTCATTAAATATAATATTGAAAAATTTTAAATTGAATTTTGAATTATTTTGAATAACAATTTTAAATAACAAAATTAAATAAAAAATTATATTTAAAAAATCATTAATAACAATCAAATTTAAAAACATAATATTTTATTTGTTTAATAAAGAATCTTTATTTTCAATTCTAAATCTATTGAAAAATATTTTGATTAATATAAATTAGATTTACTTAATATCTGAATAGATATAATCACAATTATAAATTTATTGAAAAAATATAATATCTATGAATCAAACTTCAATTTTACTTTTCTTCATCAATATCAATTATTGTCAAGAACGAGAGAAACAAATTTAATTGATAATAGGAAGTTTGAAATTTAAGATATAAATTAAATCTATTTTATTTTAATTACAAATGATTTTTCCAAAGTAAATTGGGTTTTTGGAAAAGAATTTTAATCAAATGAAATTATTGTTAAATTAATTAAAAAAATAAAAATATAAAAAAGAAAATGAGAGATTAAAGGAAAAAAAATAAATATTGAACCCAATTACTAGCATGTAATTTAAGAAATATAAAGTTAATTATATCCCATCATAAAAAGACAAATCATTATCATCATTTCTTTTTAGAAATTTAATTTCGGTTTCAGCTGATTAATCTATTAAAAAATATTATAATTGTAATCTAATTCAAATAATAACATGAAAAATTTATTATATATCTGAAAATATAATTAAAGATTCATGAATATGATATAAGAAAAGAATTATATTATTTAGTAAAAGTATTATTTCATGTTATTTTGATAAGACAATTAAATTTTGGGAAGAAAATGAGAATAATAATGATAATACAATTACTTGATATCATAACAATATTTTTTATTATAATAAAATTGTTTAGTGTCTGATGGAGAAGAAAAGAATAAGTTTTGGGATTTAAATAATAAAAATTATTTGTTTTAAACATAATAAAATTAAGTGAGAAGAATCCTTTTTAAACATTTGGAATTATATTAATTAATGATAAAAGGATTTAACTTGATTTTAAATTTATAGTAATGACAATTATGAATGTATTTAAAATATTATATCTTTTTCTAATGTGAAAACTATAAAAAATCTTAAATTTTAATAGACAATATTTTATTTTTAAGATTAACGTTTTTTGGTGTATATTTGAAAGTTCTTTGTTATACTTTTTACTACTTTAAGTCCATAATTTAATTAATTTATCTTTTCCCCCTGATACTATTGTCCCATCTACTAATTCACAACATGTATATATTTCTTTTTTATGAGCATTTTGTTTTTCACAAACTTTAATTAAATTTTCTTGTTCATATTTATATTTGACAAGATTGTTATTTCCTTTTTCATCAACAATAGAACATAATATTTGACCATCTAAACATTTATATATTGAAAAAATTTGAGTAATCCCTGAAATATTTTTAATAACTTGATGTAAAGATATTTTTATTAAATAAAAACCTGTATTTTTAATTCCACCAATACATAATATATCTTCATTTATTAAACATAAAAAGTTAGTAAGCCAATGAGTTTTAATATTGTTGATTCTTGTGATAAATGAATAATCATTACAATTCCAGAATTTTATAACTTTTTCATTAGAAGTTGAAGTAACAAATTCTTTATCATTTAATTTAAGAATTGAACAACATGAAAATAGATTTTGAATATTTATTGATTTAATACATATGTATTTATTTTGGTTATTTAATCTCCAAATTTTCATTGTTTTATCAAAAGAAACAGAGATTAATTCATTTTCTTTTATTTCTATTATTTTCCTTGCTCCTTCAACATGTTCCTTTAATTCTTGATCTATTTCATATTTATTATTATCAATCAATTTAATTATTTTAATTGGAGCATCAGGGATACATAATATTAATCTTCCATCTTTAATTTGAGTAAAATAAATTATACAATTTGAATTATCATTAATTGATAATTGAGGTTCAAAAGAATTTTTTTTATAAATCTTTAAACTTTTATCTTGAGAACATGAAGCTAATCTTCCATCTTTTAAAATATCTAAAAAATAAACTTCATCTTTATGATAATTAAGGGTTTGATATTCTTTAGAAAAGTTATTTGAAACTCTTTTATTGGCCAAATAATTTTTAAGAAATAAAATATAATTATTACTTTCATTATATATTTTATCAAATGAATCAATTTTAATTGACTTAAAAAAATTATTTAAATTTTCAATTACATAATAATTTAAATTTTTGTGTTTTTCTTCATATTTATAAGTAGATATTAATATTTTTATAAATTCTATTTCCAATTGAAATGATTTGATTATTTTATCTATTAAAGAATTCATATCATTCTTTATATTTTCTAAATTATTGATTTTATTTTCAATATGTTGAATATTATTTTCAATTTTTGTTTTAAATTCTTCTGAAATCATTAATTCAGATAAATTAATTAAATTGTGGTTTTTATGTTCTATATGACAATAAATACAAATATTTCTTTTACAGTCTAAACAATAAAAGCAATATAAATTTGAATGAATTTTACATAAAGAATCATATCTTGAAATAAGAAAACAATTATGATTTCTTTTTGAATGATTTAATTGACAAGAATTACATAGAAATTTTGAACAATTTGTACAATAGATAAATTCTCCTTTTATTTCATTTTGAGATTTTCCACATTCTTTACATTGTTCTTTAGATAGAGAAAAATTTTTACTTTGTTTCATATAATCCTTTAATAATATATTCCCTTTATGATTATTTTCACAATAATAATGAATTGTTGGTTCTCCATTAATATATTCTGATTCGAGAGATAATATTAAATTACATTCAATACATCTTGGAATATCATTTTGTGTAAATTCCTCTAATATTTGAGATGTCTCGTTTAATAAACAATAATTTGATTCCATTTTTAAAGTATATATTAAATTTCCAAAATAAAAAAATTGATTAAAAGAAAAATTATTTTTTTTATTTACATAAATATTGAAATCCTATAACAAAAAAAATATTATCAAATTTATTAAATGAAAAATTATAATTATTACAATAAATATTCTATTTAATCATTAATATAATTAAATCCTTATTTCTTCGTTATATAAAATTTGGTCTAATTCATTTTTAGGAATAATATTTAGCATATTTTTTTCTTCTTTAATTTCTCTATTTTTCTTTATTATTCTAGGAATAAGGAAAAAATAACAAGCTATAACTAATAAAGAATCGAAAAGAATTTGAGACATAATAATTTTAATTTTAAGACTATCAACAATTTCAATGATTCTATTTTTATAAAAATCACATAAGGAAGAAGAAACAGATTGAATTAATTGTTGAATTAATAAAGCTAAAGAATGAAAATTATCAGAATTTAAAATTAAAAAAGGATTCATACTTTCATATTCTTCCCATAAATTTTTATCTTCAGGATAAAGAATATTAATTTGATCACTTCTATATCTTATTTCATCATATTGATAACCTTTTTCATCTAAATTATATAATAATTTTTCGAAATCCATTTCTATATATAATATTAATTGAAAAGTATATATTGAAGAAGAATAAACTCCATAATGTGCTATTCCATCTGCGAAATCATCACAATTAATATTATATTGCATTACAAATTGATCTAAATAATCACATATATCTTCATTCATTAATTTATTAAAAATATCTTTTTCTTCTTTATTTAAATTTCTTATAGATTTATATATTTCATCAAAAATTTCTTGATTTTTTTTTAACGCTTCTTTTAAATCTTTTTGTAAATGATTATATATTTTTTTAATTCTATCCAATGAATTTCGGTAAGCATAATAACATATTAATGTTCTCAAATAATTATAATGTTTGATTAAGTATGTCCTTTGGTTTAATAATAAAAAATATAAATCAGATAAAGTAAAAACATGATTGTAACTTATTAATTGAATTAATACTATATATAGAATTATAGATAAGAAAATCAAAAAAAAAGTTTGGAAAGGTATCATATAATATTTATCAGTTTTTTTTGTATCACAAAATCTTGGTTTTTTCCTTTTCATTGTCGAACTTTTTTTTATTTTAAATTCTAATTGTATATTACTTTTTAATAAACTCTTAGATTCTAAATCATAAGTAGAAGAATTATATTCAGTAATATCCTCATGAGATAAATTTATTATTGGATTTGAAATAAGATATTCTGGATTTGATTTGTCTTTTTGATTTAATTCAATAAAATTTTCACAATTTTTAATTGCTGTTAAAATATATTCTGGATTAATTTTAAAGAATATATCAGTTGCTCTTTCTTGTTCAATAAATATTTTCGTTATTACTTTCCATTGAGAATAAAAACTAATAATATAAACAATAACAAATATAAGTAAAATAAAAAAAATCACTGAAATTAGCTTTCTTTTTAAATATTTAAATTCATCTATAAAAATATTAGAATAATTTCCTAAATCATCTAATAAAAGAGATTCATAATTAGCTAAAATAAAATTAAAATTAACATTTAAAAAATTAATGTCTTTCTCGTTTGAATTTATAAAACAATAAATTGAAAAAGCAAATTCCTCTATAACATTATGAACTTTAGAAACTGTAACATTAACATTTAAATCTTCAGTCAAAGATATTAAGGTTAAATTATAATTATCCATTTTATTTTTATTTTTTGTGGAAATAGTAACTGAATAAACACTAAGTTCTTGAATTAATTCAATACAACTTTTATAAATCTCTTTTAATTGAACTTTTGAATATTCTTCTAATTCTTCTCTTGGAGGAAAAAATCTTGTATACAAAGTATTTTGAATGTTTATTAGTTGAAAAGCAAAATAAACTGCTTTATTTGCATTTTCCATTAAATCACTTATTGAATTATGTATTTTAATTGATTTAATGATTCTATTTCTTGTTTTTAAAGAAAATGAGAAAAAAAATGAAGAAAGACCTATATAAATTAGAAAATTAAGAAATATAGTAATTAACCAAATTAAAATATATATATTTAAACAACTTGATTTATGATTTTCAAATATTTCTTGTTTTTCTTCTGAGCTATTGTTTTCAATAATATTATTTTCATTTTCATTAATTGTATTTAAAATACTTAATTTAATTTTTGACTTTCTACATAATTTATTTGAAGTAATTCTATTTATATTCAAATTTCTTTCTTCTTCAAAAACAATTTCAACTTGAGATTTAAATATATAATTATCAACTTCAATTGCAACATGTTTTTCATAATCATAAATATAAAAATGAGCTTTACATTTTTTTATATTATAATATTGTTCTTCTTCTACTTCTTCTTCTATTTGATTAATATTATTATTTAAATCTATATTTTCTTCTTCCTCATTAACATTTTCAATTGGAATTTCTTCAGAAGATTTTGTATTTGAATTTTCACTTTGTTCATCAGTGAAATAATTATTTGAATCTGAAAAAGAAAAAGATGAAGAAGAAGAAGAATCTAAACCAAAGAAATTTACAGTTTTTCTTCTTTTAGTTTTATTCCTATAAAATTTTGTAGAATTTCTTGCTATTTCTTTATTTAACATATATTTTTTTTTGACATAATTTTCAATATTATTATGATATACATCATCTTTTTCATCATAAAATAAATAATGTCTATTTTGAGGAAAAAAATTTACTTCTTTATCAATTGGAGGAATAAAATCATCATCAATAACTAATTTATCACCTAAAATAGTTGCTCTAGTTAGTAGAGTACTTGATTTTTTCTTTACTGTTTTTGTTTTTAATGGAATTTTCTTTATTGTTGGTAATAATTCCTGAGAAATATGATTATAACATTTAACTATTGTTAATCTTTTTTCTGTTTTACATGGAACTTTTCTCATATGAAAATAATATCCTGTTAATTTTTTATTTAAATATATTTCTTTACAATCAATTTGAAATAATGAATTTGTTAATGTCCATTTATTTTCATTTTCTTTATTTATGTATTTTTGTTTTAATATTGAATTTTTTAATTTTATAATTGAATTATTTTCAAAATTTCTTTCAGTTGTGATGTTAATTATCTCATCATGAAATTCTTTAATAAATATAGATAAATCTATTGAATTGTTTATATATTTATTATTTAATTTTAATAAGTATATTGAATTTGAAGAAAATAAATTTATTAAACACTTTATATCTGTTAATATGTGACAATCTGAGGCTTTTGTTTTTCTATTTAATAATTCAAATTGTTCTATTACTAATTCACACAAAAGATAATAATTATGTTCTTCATCATAATTTAATTTTAAGTCAATGGGAAAAACTTTTAAATATTTAGCTTTTGTTTTAAAATAAAATATTGTTCTTTCTCCTTTATAATTTATATTTTTTAATTTATTCTTAAATTCTATTTCATATCCTTCTTTTAATAATGCTGGAAATAATATATTTATATTTTTTCCAATTAAATCACCTGGTAAATAACCTAAATCAATGCAAAATTCTTTTGATATTCTTTCAATAATTAATTTATTCTTTTTCATTGAAATAATTAAAAATTGAAAATCAGAATTTGGAATATAATCATTTTTATTCTTATAATTTGATTTTTCTTG
>JAEEGK010020171.1_pt1 | contig 14203 bp, 8 predicted proteins | sample 8958771 | NCBI WGS metagenome assembly JAEEGK01 (sample SAMN16246547, study PRJNA631951) | gut metagenome | biome: gut microbiome; feature: rumen; material: SC-attached | host: Bos | place: Iran: Karaj | collected 2018-10
CCCAATCCCCAATCCCCAATCCCCAATCCCCAATCCCCAATCCCCAAACCCCAATCTCCCTATTTTTTTGTTAATTGCAAAAAAAACTATTAATTTTAAATTTTTTATTTTTTTTAATAATTAATAATCTCACTATTTAATTTAATAATTTAATAATTACATTGTTTAGATATAATGATTATATTTTTGTGTTCAAAAATATTTTATAAATTTTTTAATTAGTATTAGGGAGATTTAAATTTTAATATTTATAATTTGTTTTTAAAAATAAATTTCTTTTTTATAAATAATCTATTTCTTAAAGCATTTTCAATTTTTTCTTGTGTTTTATTTGTCATAACTTTTTGAGTTTCTAAAACAATTTTTTCATCCATAATAATTTCAGAATCATCATTATTTTTTTCTTCATTGTCTCTATCAATTGTTTTATTAATTTCTTTATTAAAATTAGTTTTTGGTTTAAATGATGGAACAAATAAATTTTTTAACATTTGTTGTTTTTCTTTTCTTTTTTTTATATCAGCTTTATATAACCTATTTAAAGTATTATCTAGTTCTTTTTTTGAGACTTTTGGTTTTTTATTCACAACTAATTTTGCTTGTTCTTTCTTTATTTGTTCTTGTTTTATTTTTTTAATTTTTTCTTCTTTTTTCTTTTCATATTCTTCAAAATTTTTTTGTTGAGTTTGAAATTGTTCTAAATCAAATTTTTTATTATTTTTCTTTAAAATTGCATCTTCTTTTTTTCTTTTTTCTTCTTTCATTTTTTGATTTTTATCTTTCATTTTTTTTTCAAAGGATTCTTGTCTTTTTAAAAATGATTTATTAATTTTATATTCAGAATTATCATTTATTTTAGGTTTGTAAGTGTTAACTTCATTTGCTTTTTCATTTTTTTTATTTTCTTTTTCTATCAATATTTTTTTTTTCTCTTGAGCTTTATCCATAAATTTTTTATAAGTATCATTATTAAAACTACTTATTTCACTTTTATTTAATATATCTCTATAATTAATATTTCTTTGAGTGTTTGAATTATTAATTTGAATATCATTTATACTTGAATTTATTTTGGAATGATTATTGTTTATTTTATTATTATAAGATTGAAAAGAAGTTTGATTTTTTGTGTCAGGAGAATAATTTGGTAATTTTTGTTTCATTGTTCTTATTGGAATTTGTTTACCCTGTTTATTATTATTTTTTATTGGTGTCTTATCTTTTACTTTATTATAATTATTATTACTATTTCTATTTTTCATTGGAGTTTTACTTACTTTTTCTCTTTCTATTTTTTTATTATCTAATTTGATTTTTGTTACATTATTATTTTTTTTAATATTTTTTTCTTTTAATTCATTACCATTTGGTATTTTTGTTTTATTTTCATTTTCTTCATTATCATTATTATTTTCATTTTTTAATTCAGTCACTGAAAGTTCTTTTGATATTTCTTTTTGTTGACGCTCATTACCATTTTCAATTGTTGTTTCTTCTTTTGATATTAAATTTTCATCATTTTCTCTTATTATATTTTCATCATCTATTTTTCTTTCTTCTAACTCATTTTTTTCTTCATTATTATTATCAATTATTATTTCTTTACTTTCTTCTTCTCTTATTTCTTCATTATTATTATCATCATTTATTTCACTTATTTTAATTGTATTTTCCATTTTTGTTTCTATTATTGTTGCTGTTATTTCTCCTGAATTTGGCTCTATTGTTTTTTCTATTGTTGTTATCATTTCTTTTTTTGAATCATTTTCTTCATTATTTATTTCTATATTTTCAATTTTTGATTCTGGAAGTTCTTCATTATTCTTTAATTCATTATTTTCTTCTTTTTCCTCTTCTTTCTTTTCTTCTGTTTCTATTTCTTCTTTTTTCTCCTCTATTATTTCTTCTTGTATTTTTTTTTCTTCTATTGTTTCTTCTTTTTTTTCTTCTTCTTTTTTCTCTTCTATTTTTTCTTCATTTTTAATCTCTGAAATTATTTCTTCTTTTTTTTCTTCAATTTTACTTTCTGTAATATTTTCTTCCTTTTTTTCTTCAATTTTACTTTCTGTAATATTTTCTTCCTTTTTTTCTTCAATTTTACTTTCTGTAATATTTTCTTCCTTTATCTCTTCAATTTTACTTTCTGTTATATTTTCTTCTTTTTTCTCTTCTGTTAAAGGGTTATTATTGTTTTCATTATAATTAGAATTAATCATTTGTTCTAAAGTAGGAAGTGTATTATTTCCATTTTCTCCAGAATTTTCGTTTTGATTTGTTAAATTTTCGGTCATTTAAAAATCAAATAAAATTAATATTTTTAATCAAAGAAATAATAATTAATAAATTAAAATTTCAAAAAATGCTATATACATATGATGAAGTAAAAAATAAAAAAAATCAAATACAAATTACGAAAAATCCTTTTCTTGAAATATTTCAAAGAAAAATTAACATAAATTCTTTTCATTCTTTAATATATAAAGAAATGATTATAATATCAATTCTTGAACAAAGACTTCAAGCTAAAATAATAATTACAAATTTTATTAAAAGTAAAATAAAAATATAATTATATTATAGAAAGACTTTTAAAAATTCAAGAGAAAAAACAATTAATGCTCAATCAAATTAGAAATCAAATGATAAGTTCAATAGAAGTTATTAAAAGAAATATTAATTATTATATATTACGAAAGAAAATTAAATCTCTCATTCAAAAGCAAAAAACACATTATACAGTATATTCTTCGATAAAAAATGTAACAAGTGTTTACATTAAAATTTATGTTGATTATATTAAATTAGAAAAATATAAAATTTTCCGAATGAATTATTGTCCAATTAGAAAAACATTTTATATTAATATTCCAAAAAAGAAATTTATAAAAAGTAATAAAACAATGAGATTTAATTTTATAATTGGAGATTATAAAGTTATTGATAAATCATATTTAATTAAATTATATAATGGAGAAAAAATAAATGAAATAAATTTTATAGATGTTGACCGAAAAATTAAACGATTAAATGATTCATTTTATAATGAAATTTTAAAACCTAAAATTGTTAAAAATTATTCTTCTGATATTAGTACTAAAAGAGACACTTTTTCAAGTGATGATGATGAATATTCTCACTTACGTATAAAAGATAAAAAGAATGAAGAAGAAGAAATAGAAAAAGGTTCTTTTGAACAAATTAGAAGAACAAAAAGAATTATTTCTTGTGATGAAACTTTTCATTTAAAATCAATTTTAAGAAATAAATTAGGTATAAATTTTAATCGATGTCAAAGCAAAAACAATAATGACACAAAACAAGTCAGATTTGGAAGCGTTGAATTTTCTTATTAAAAAATTTATGAGTTTAAATGTATTTAATGTGAATTTAATTTTTCTTTTTTTGAATCATATACAATTATTATTATATTTATATATGTATTATTAATTAAACTTAGTGTATATATTCTATTTATAACTCTGTTGTAATAATAATGAAAAAAGTATTTTTTAAAATAATTGACTGAAAAAAAATATAAGTTTTATGAAAAAAATTTGATATAGAGTAAAAAATTGATAAAATTAATAGTTAATATTAATTTTACTTTTTCATAGTTTAAGATTATGTAAAAAATGTAAAAAGATATTTTTTATTTTATTCAAAAAAACTCAAAATTTTAATTTTCTAAACCGATTTAATTATCTTAATTAAATAAATTAAAATTAAATAACTATATATTTTTCAATCAAATTCAAAAAAAAAATTAAGAAAATTTGAAAAAAAATAATAAAATTAATGAAAAAACTTTAAAAAATAAAAATAACATTAAAAAAAAATGAAATCTTTACAAACCCGACAAACTCCATATCATAATAATTCAATATCAAAAATTTTCTTATCCCAAAATTATGATTCTCTTTCAAAATCTTCATCTCTCTTTCAAGACGAATATTTTCCTCCAGACAAAAATTCATTATATAGTACAAAATCAACATTAAAATCATTTAAAGTTCCATCTTTACCATCTTTTCTCCAAAAAGACAAAAATAAATTTTTATCACAATATGCTCTTCAAAATAAAGATCGTTATTCCTGGAAAAGATTATCAGAAATTTTAAATTTAAAAGATTTAAATATTTTTCAAAAAACTTCAATTAATGATGTTCAACAAGGTGAACTAGGGGATTGTTATTTTTTAAGTGTATTATCAGCTCTTTCAGAAAATCCAGAAAGAATAAAAAAATTAATTCCAAAATCTAAAATATCTGATAAAGGAATATATGAATGTAATATATATTTACATGGTAATGAAATATCAATAGTTATAGATGATTATTTTCCTGTTATTGAAAGTGAAGATAATAATATTGCTTTTGCTAGAATAAATAATCATAGTAAAAGTATTTGGCCAATGTTATTAGAAAAAGTTTGGGCTAAATGTAATTTATCATATGAAGATATTATTAATGGTAATTCTTCTGATGCTTTTCAATTTCTTACTCCAGCACCTTTTGATACTTATTATCATAATAATGAAAATAAAACTTTATTTAATATTATAGATGATTCAATTAAAAAAAATTATATTGTTGTATCTGATATTACATATACAGAAAATACTAATTTAGATTATTTAAGTAAAATGGGTTTATTAACTAATCATGCTTATAATATTATTGATACTGTTACTTTAAAACAAAATGGTGCTGAAGTTAAATTATTAAAAATAAGAAATTTATGGGGAACTAATGAATGGAAGGGTGATTGGAGTGATAATTCGGGAAAATGGACTGAAAATTTTATTAAAACAGTTGGGTTAGAAAAAAAAGAAGATGGTATTTTTTGGATTGCTTATGAAGACTTTATTCAATTTTATACTTCCACACATATTTGCCAAATTCATGATGATTTTTATTATAATTATAAAAAAATTAAAGTTAATAATAATGATTGCTTTAATAATACTAAAGTTAATGTTAATAAAAATTCAAGTGGATATTTTTTGGTTAATTTAAAAAATAAAAGAATTTATCAAAATTTAAAAGGCATTGATGGTTTTAATAATCCTTTTTGCTCAATGAGTGTTTTTAAACAAGATAAAAATGGATTTAAATTTATTGGAAGTGATAGTGGAAAACATGATAGATTATATGTAGAATGTGAAAATATGGAACAAGGAACTTATTATATTGCAGTTACTTTTCCAAAAGAAACTAAAAATTTCGAAATCAACACTTTAGAAGCACAAAAATTTGATAAATTATCTTTTAGAGTTGGAATTTATTCTAATTTAAAAGATGCAACAATTGAAGATATTGATGAAAATGAAAAAAATGATGTTAATGATTTTGTATTTAATGTAATAAGTCAATTAGCAAATGAAAATCCAGAAAAATATCGTTTTGCAAATGAAGGAGAAAATTCAAGTTGGAGAGTAATTAATTTTGATAATAATAGAAATGGTTATGGTTATATATATTATGATAATAATAGTGATGCATTTTTAAGAGAAAGAATTAAAATAACAAGTTTAATAAATATTAATTTAATTCCAATATTAAAAAACGGTAAATTTAATATAGAAAATTTTGAGAAAGAAGAAGAAAATGAAATTGATTATGAAGAAGAATCTAGAAAAATTGCAATGGAAAAATTAAAAGATATTAAATTAGATTCTTCAACTGAAATTATTGATTCTGATAAAGGAAAAGAAATTTCTGAAAAAAATCCAGTAATAGTTCAATTTAATATTTCTCCTCATTCAAAGTGTATTGTTTTATTACAAAAAAATAATGATGAAGCTGATATTGATATGACAAGTGATATTATTTTTGACTATTTACCAAATGTATTTTTAACAGAAAAAAAATTCACTTCTAAAAAATATAAATTAAGATATAATAATAAACCAATTGATATATTTGAAGTTATTACAGAATATAATTCTGGAGTTTTTTTCCTTTACAAAAACAGAACTAAAGAATATAAAATTAATATTACTGCAAAATTTACAAAATGTGATAATCTATATTTAAACATTTGTTCTGAAGATATTAAAACACAAAATAATTTAACTTTAAGAAAATATTCTGGTAATTTTAGAGATGATAGCAATGATAAAGTTATTAATATTGAAGTTGAACCTGGTCAAATTGGTTTCTTTGGACTTTCTTCTATTGATACTTTTAATAAATATAATTATATTTGTGATTTCGATTATCTTTTCTCTATCGCCTTTGCTGATAATTTTTATAAGGAAGATCAAGGAAATGATAATGTTGTTAAAGATGAAATTTAAAATTTGGTATTTTTAATTTATTATGTAGAGGGAGTTTTTTTATTTAATCATTTAAAAACTTATTTATTTTTTGATTTATATTTAAAAACAAAAGAAAATTTTTGTGATTTTTATTTTATTTTTATTCAACTTGTATGTTTATCTTTTTAATTTATTAGATAAATAAAATAATAAATAAAATGTCATACAAAGTTTATAAATCAAAGAAAAAGAATAAAAAGAATTAAAAAAAATGTATTTAATAATTTAATCAAATAAAAAAAGATAAAAAGATAAATATAAAGAAAAACAAAATAGAAATTAGGAAAATTATTAGTTATTGTAGTTCACATATAAAATTATATTGAATAAAATAAACAATAAATATTATAAAAATTTTAAATGATAAACACATTTCAAATAAATTAAAAAGAAATATTAAACTTAGCAAATATTATGATTTAAATTAATAATATTTTTGAAAAAGAAGAATACATTCTGATTTTGAAAAAAATAATTATACAATTAATTATAATTTTGTTAAATATTTGAAATTATTTAACAAAAAATATTCTTAAATAATTGCATGACGACATAACTCTTTAATTAATAAACAATTTTTATACCTTTTATTTAATAAAATAGAAACAAATTTTGTTTCCTCAACTTCATTTATATAAAATACCTTTAACCATAAAAGAAAAAAAGTATCGTAAAATAAAGATTTTATAATTTAAATCTTATAGAAGCAAAAGATTAACTAGATAATAATTAAAAAAAATAAAAAATAATATAAAAAAATAAAAAAAATATTTAAAAAAAAGTAAAAAAATCATTCATTTCTTATAAATTAAAAAACATGTCATCAAATTTCAACGAACTTCAATCTCGAGTTTCAACATGGAATGTAGATGCCGAAATTTTATTAATTCAAAAACTAAAATCCTTCACAGAAGATTACCAAAATAAATGTGGTATATTAACAAATAATATTCAAAATTTTAGTAGAAATTTATCATTAATAGAAGTAGATTTTTATAATTCAATGAATAGTTTAAAAACAATGAGTGGAAATAAATTTATAGAACATGTAATTGATGAAAATGATACAAAACAAATAATTCAAGAAGAAACAAATAATCATAATTATACTTCTGAAGAAATTCAAAATATTGCAATTAATAATTTTAAAGATGCAATGCAGAAAAGCATTGAATTTGTTAATTTTAAAGATCAACAAAGAAATATTGATAATAATAACCCTGATGATGATAATTCCAGTGTTGCTAGTTCTAAAATTATGGGAAAAGATTTAAGTAGAATTAAAGGATTGAAATTACCTGATATTATTGGAACTAAAGATTTCTTTGAAAATGCATATATTGGATTAAATATTGAAGAGAATATTGAAAATGAAGAAATCAAAGAAGAAATAAATAAACAACAAATTTCTGGAGAAAATGGCGAAACTGAAATTATTTTAGATAATGGAAATAATGATAATAATAATTTTAATAATAATAATATTAATATTCCTGTTGTTGTTTCTGCTCCTGGAAAAGGAAATATTCCTATTGCTCCTCCACTTCCTCCAGTAAATATTAATGTAAATAATAGAAATGATAATATTCAAAATGTTAATCCCGCTGATTCTCAAAATAATAATAATAATACTAATGTAAATAATACTAATTTACAAAATATAAATGTAGTAAATCCTAATTTAAATAATATAAATAATCAAAATGTTGTTCCTGAAAGAGAATTAAGTTTTAATGAACAATTAAAAATGAGAATGGGAGGTCAATCTAGTCAAATAAATAATAATAATAATTTAAATAATAATAATAATATTATTCAACCTGTTATTAGTAATTCAGATCCTTCAAGTTTGGCAGGAATGTTATTTAAGAAAAGTAACGAAAAAGGAGGACAAAGAAATCCAACTTCATTAGAACAAGCTTTAATTGGTTTAGATGATGATATTGAAGATGATGATGATGACCCACTTTTTAAACCAAATGCTTTTTCTTTACCAATGAACAATATGTTTAGTAATAATTTAATGAATCAAAATCTAATGAAACCTAATCAAAATGTAATACAACCTAATCAAAAGTTAATGAATCCTAATCAAAATATACAATCTAATCAAAATATACAACTTAATCAAAATATACAACCTAATCAAAATATTATGAATATTCCTCAAATGATAAAACCAAATATTCCTGGAAATGTTAATGTTAATAAAAATCCAAATCCTCAAATTACTCTTCCAACATTTAATGATGAAGAAGAAGAAGAAAATACTTTTAATAATAATAATATTATTCAACCAATGATTCAACCTCAAGTTAATCAACAAAAATATATACAATCAATGCAAATGAATAATAAAAAACCTATTATTGATTTGAATACAGAAAAAGAAAAGGAAAAAAATTTAAAATTACAAAACGCACATAAGAAATTTAAAACTTTATTTGGAGGTGATGATGAAGAAGAAGATGAAGAAATTGAAACTGGGAAAATATCAATTAATACACAATCATTAAATGATAAATTAAATCAAATTATATCTGATAAAAAAAAACCTGAAATAATAAAACAACAACCAATTATACAACCTGTTATTAATCCTCAAGTAAATCAAAGTGAAATTAAACCACAGTTTATTCAACCTGAAATTAAACCTCAAATAAATTTAAATAATAATAATATTGTTGAACCTAAGAAAAAACAACAAATTGATCCTTTAACTGGATTACCTATTGAGAATAAGAAAAAAATTAATTTATTTGCAAATAATAATACTAAAGAAAAACCTGTTACAAATATATTTAAAAATGTAGAAAAACCAAAATTAAGTTTCAAACCAAATTTCTTTGATGATGATGATGAAGAAGAAATCAAACCTAAAAAAGAAGAAATTAAATTTACTCAACCTATAATTGAGCATCCAAAAAAAGAAGAAATTAAATTTACTCAACCTATAATAGAACAACCTAAAAAAGAAGAAATTAAATTTACTCAACCTATAATAGAACAACCTAAAAAAGAAGAAATTAAATTTACTCAACCTATAATAGAACAACCCAAAAAAGAAGATGTTAAACTTGAGGAACCTAAAGAAGTAGAAAAACCAAAAATTAAACATGATATGGCATCAATGTTTGGATTATCAAAACAAAATGAAAAAAAAACAAATATTAATAATATATTTGATAATAATAATGAAAAAAAAGAAGAAACTTCATTAAGAGCTTCTACAAATATTCAATCAAGATTAAATAATTTATTTGAAGAACAAAAACAAGAAAAGAATCCTTTAAGAAATACTCTCAATATAAGTTCAAAAAATGAAAATATGACTTCAAGAATTGCAAATTTATCTAATTTTCTTGGAAATAGGTTAAGTACTGGACAAAATGCATTTGTGATGCAAGATAAAAAATTAATTAAAAAAGAAAATAATGAAGAAGGAAATGAAGAAAAGAATGAAAATAATGGCGATGAAAATGAAAAAAACAATAACGAAAATAATAATAATGAAAATAATACCAATGAACATCATAATAATGAAAATAATAATAATGAAAACAATTTTGAAAATGAAGAAAAGAAAAAGGAAAATACTTTAGAAGAAGCAAGAGAAAAAACAATTGTAGTTAAAAAGAAAAAACCAAAAAAAGTAGCTTTTGGTTCACAAAATCAAAATGAAAATAAGAATTTAGAAAAAATAAATGAAATTCCAAATGAAAGTGCATATGAATCTGAAACAAAAATAGAAACAAATCCAATAATTGAAAATGAAACAAAGCCAATAATTAATCAAGAAACAAAGGAACAAATAAATAAACCTGAAAAAAAGCCAATTAAAAAAGCTTTATTTGATCCTTTATCTCAACCTGAGAAAAAAAATGTTGTTCAAACAACAATTAAAAATGAATCTGAAATAAAAACTGAAATTAAACCTATATTTAATACTCAACCTATTATTCAAACCGAAACTGAAAATAAACCAATAATTCAAACACAATTAAATTCTCAAGAAGTAAATCAACAAGAAACCAAAAAAATAATAAATATAAATGATATATTTAATGAAGAAATTAAAGAATCAAAATTGGAAAAAAAACCATTAGATATAAATTTCTTTAATGAAGATATTAAACAACCTATAAAACAACCAGAAATTAAACCTCTTAATATAAATTTATTTAATGAAGAAATTAAACAACCTGAAACTAAACCTGTTATTCAACCTATGTTTAATACTGAAACAGAAACTAAAACTGAAATAAAACCTGTTGTTCAACCTATAAATAATTTATTTGGTGATATTAAACCTCATACTCAGAAAAAGACTATAAAAAATTTATTTGCTGATATTGATGATGATAATACAAATACATTTAGACCTCCTGCAAAATCTTTGATGCCTAATTCAAATAGAAATAATTTATTTTCAAATAATAATAATATAAATAGAATGTCTTCAAAACAAAATGAAAATCCTTCTAAAATAAATAATTTATTTGGTGAACAACCAAAAAAGAAATCAAAATTAGATTTTTTATATGAAGATGATGATTAGATTTATTTTTTATTATTATAATATCAAAATATAGTCTCAAAATTAAATATATATTTTTTATTAATTTATAATTTATTTATTCTTTTTTTTCTTCTTCAACTTTGCTTTCTTCATTTACTTCATTTTTTGTATCTTCTATTTCTTCATTTTCTTCAATTTCTTCGTTTTCATTATTTTGTTCATTTAATAATTGATTTTTTTTCATTTCTTGAATTTCATTTTGTATTTTTTTTGAAAAATTTACTATATTTAAAAATATTAATGTTGCAATAATTGTCCCAAAAATTGTATTTAAACCTAAAAGTTGATAAGTTTTTTTAACATTAAATAAACTTATTTCAATGTTATTTTCATGATCATAATAAACTTTTTCCCATTTGGAATCTTTATAAATTGGTTTTTTATTTATTTTTTTTTCTTCCTTTTTTTTCTCAGGTTTTTTTTTTTGTATTCCAATTACCAGTTTTTTTATTTTTTTTTTATAATTTTTCTAATTCTTTTCCAGGATTAAAATTTTTATCTTTCATTTTTTCAGTGAATTCCTTTTCTTCTTTTCTAATTTCAATTAACATTTTTTGAATTTCTTGAATTTTAGAAGTAAATTTAGGAATATCTTTCATAAAATCATTCTCTATATTTAATAATTCAGCAAATTCAGGATCTAAAGTATTAATTTTTCCTTTTTGAGCAGAAAGCATTATTTTGTGTGTTTGTAAATCTGTAATTTTATCATAACAATTTACTAACATAATATTATTTATTAATTCTAAAGCTTTTTTTTTATCAGTGATCTCACTTCTTTTTTTCATTACTGATTTTATTAAATTATCTATGTTTGATTTATCTTGTTGTAATCTTAATTGAGTTAATGAAAGACAAGATAATAATCTAGTTTTTTTTAATAAATCTCCTGCAGGAGGAACTTTTTGAGTGAAAATTATATAAAATAATGAAAGAATAATGAATTTCATTAAATATAATAATTTTTTATTTAAAAAAAAAATAAATATTTGTAGATGAAGATTGGATTAATTGATAGTATAAAGTATTATTTATATGAAAATATTAATTGGCAATTATTTCTTACTACTTCTTTAATATTTATTGTCTCTTTGATATATTTTCTTTATAGAAATTATCATTTATTAGATGATATTCCAAATAATAATCAAAATTCAAATAATCAAAATATAAATTCTCAGAATCAACAGAATGAAAATGATTTTATAGATTTAGAAATTCAATTTGATGAAGAAAGAAAAGAATATAAAATAAATAAAAATGAATATATAAAAGATTTTGTTAATAGAGAAATAAAACCATTCAATGGGAATCATGAAGTTTATTTATTTTTTCAAGGACAAATTTTAGATCAAAATAAACAATTTAAATTTTATGAACATAGATTTGTTGAAAATGCAGTTATTTTATGTAAAATAAGACAAAATCAAAATAATTATTATAATAGAAATCATTATAATGATGAAAATAATTATCAACAAATAGTTAACGATCCCAAAAGTGTTAGTTTATATACTTTAATTACCCATTTTATAATTTTAATAATGTTTTTATTCCTTGTTTTTAGTTATCAGACATTTAAAGAAATATTTACTTCAACTACAGTAAAATTAATACAAATAATTTCTATTGTTTGGGTTATATATTTTAGTGATTCATTATCAAAATTAATTTTTTATAGGAAAATAGTTAATTAAAAACAAAAAAATTTATTTTAAATTTTTAATATATATAATTATTTCTTTACAATTTCAGAATTAACAATTTTTTCAACTCTTTCAGGTTTATAATCCAAAGTTCCAGGTCTTGAATTTTCTTCTCTATTCTTAAACTTTCTTCCTTTTGCTTCATTTCTAATTTTAATTTCTTTTTTCTTATTAATAATATATTTAGGTAAATGTTTCCTATTAACAATTTTTTTAATATCTCTCATATATTGATATTTTTCAATTAATTTTTTAGAATATTCTCGATAATCTTTTTCTCTTTTATTTAAAATTTTAATAGCATCATTACCTCTACTTTTCCAAACTCTAACATTATTATCTTCAGATCCAGAAATAACATATTTATTATCCATAGTATATAAAACAGAATAAACTTTTTGCATTCTTTTTCCATGATAACATTCTCTAGAAAAGCCTTGATCAACAGGGAATATTCTTAAAGTTTTATCAAAGGAACCAGTAACAAATTCTTTTCCAGTAGGAGAATAATCAATATCTAAAACAGCTAAAATATGATCTTTATGAATCATTTTAATTTTATCTAATTTTCTCATATCAAAAGAATAACAATTACTATCTTCATTTCCAACAGTAAAATTAAATGGTTCTTGAGGATTCCAACAAGCACATGCAGATTTATTCTTTAATATAACTGAATTTAAAGGATTTTTTGTTCTTAAATCATATAATATAATACTTCTGTCATATGATGTTGATAATAATATATTATTATCACTATAATTAAATTTAACTTTTAAAAAACCATCTGTTGAAGTTTTAAAAGAATGAATTGGAGTATTTCTATCATAATTCCAAATTGAAATTAATTCTCCTCCTGTTGCAAATATTTTTTCATTATATGAATGGTCAATGCTTTCCAGAAATCCTTTTGAATCATAAGTTGAAATTGGTTTATATTCTTGAGGAAATTTATCTAAAGAATAATTTTGATTTGTTAAAGAATTAACAATATTATTTTTTCCATTATTATATAAAAGCGAAAAAGATTCTTTTTGAGAAAATAAATTAGTTTTATTAAATATATTAATCATATTATCATCTCCACAAGATAAAATATCTTCTCCATTATTTGAATAACATAAGCCTTTAATCATATTATGAGTAGATTTAATATTAAAAAGAGGTTTTTTATCAGTTAAATTCCAAATAATAATTTGACCATCAAAACCACCACTTGCAAAATCAGTTAAACTATTTTTATTTTTTGCTAAAGCTTTTACACAATCTGTTGGTTCATTTAATGAATACAAAAATGGCTTTGAAAAAATTTTATCTAATTTTGCTGCATTTAATGCACGAACAAATTCTCTTGCTCTTTGAAAAGGATGTAATCTTGGATTTGTATTTCTATATACTTTTTCTATTTCTGTCTTTGTTTTACGAGTATAGTCATTTGTGTCTCTACATATTGCCTTTATTTTTACCATTTTTTTACTACAAGGAAACAAAAAGATAAATTTTAATTTTTTTTTTTTTTAATTATTTTTTTATTTTTTTATTGATAATTTAAAATTGAAAATTTTTTATAAGACTTTTTAATATTTTTTTAATAAATTT
>JAEEGK010020172.1_pt1 | contig 14203 bp, 12 predicted proteins | sample 8958771 | NCBI WGS metagenome assembly JAEEGK01 (sample SAMN16246547, study PRJNA631951) | gut metagenome | biome: gut microbiome; feature: rumen; material: SC-attached | host: Bos | place: Iran: Karaj | collected 2018-10
TATGTGCCTCCGAAATTGTCCAGACATACGAGAAATCCCGCTTTTTTTAGGCTCTTTATCATTTCCGCCGCTTTCTCGTTGCAGTTTGTGTATGTCTTTCCGGGCACCTCGATCTCAAGTCTGTTATGCGCGATCCCGTATTTGTCCGCTATGTCCAGAAGTCTGTCTTTTAAGTCTTTTATATAGAAGGTAACGGGAGAGAAGTTCACCGAAAGTATCATATCCTCAAGCGGCGTTCCCTTCCATGCGTCCTTCATCTTGCATGCGGCTTCGAACATATAAAAATCCAGCCGTGAAACAGTTCCGTTCTTCTCAAACACCGGCACAAAGGTCTCGGGCCTTCTGACACCGTCCAGCCAGTGTACCCATCTGACCAGCAGTTCAGCACCGTATACCTGTCCCGTAAGTATGTTGATCTTCGGCAGAAGATAGGGCACAAACTCATTATGGGTATATGCCGCTTCCATCTCTTCCTCGATCTCGCTCGTCTTTTTCATTTCATCTTCGAGTGAATTGAAGATGACGCAGGAATTCTTTCCCTTCTGCTTCGCGCGATACATTGCGCTGTCGCATTTTTTCAGGATCTCGTCCAGATTGGCCGACGCCGCCTGGTTTGCGATGACACCTATGGACAGCGTTAGCTGCGAACGTACATCGCTTCTGAAATCCATGCTCTGAAGTCCGTTTATCAGATCCGTGGCAACAGCGATAGCTTCCGTCTCCGGCTTTCTTCCTTCGTATATTGCAACGAATTCATCGCCGCCCATACGGTAAATGCCGGACTTCGGGAACTTCGATCTCAGATATTCCGCCAGTGTCTTCAAAAGTTCATCGCCCACGGAATGCCCGTATACATCGTTCACCTGCTTAAAGTTATCTATATCTATAAAGAAGACGGACACTATCGTATCCTTCTTCAGCTTGTTGTAGTAGTCATACATACCGCGGCGGTTCGGAAGCTGTGTCAGATAGTCAATATATGCGCTTTCACGGTTTTTAAGGTATTTCATGAATTCTTTGTTTATGACCGTGATCTCTCTCATGCTTCCTCCTTCCTTCGCGTATTTAACCATACAACTCTTTTTGTTTTCCGGATAATAAAGTATACTCCGTTTTATAATAAAACATCAGCCTTTTATTGTCAATGTTTTATCATTCACTTAAATAATCATTGAGTGGCAATATCCCTTTATTTTGTGTAACAATCTCAAAAAATAGTGCCCAAAGGCCAAAAAAGTGATATAATTTAAGCAATAGTTTTTGGAGGGCAGATTTATGAAAAAAACACACAGACTTAACATGCTAACCGTACTTATGATGATCGGTTTTATACCTGTCGTTCTTTCGCTGATGCTTTCAACTACCGTCAGCGTTGCAAAAATCAAGCAGGAGATAAAGGCCGATACAAACGTTTTCCTTAAGATTTATGCTGAGTCCATTATCAGCTACTTCAGCGTAGACTGGAACGAATCCGTGGCTCAGGGTATTGTGGACGAGGATTATGATTTCATCGATTCCGGTCTTGACAATGAGATCGAGATGACTTTGTTCAAGGCTGATTCCAACGGAAAAGTAACAAGATACATTTCCTCCATCCGTGACGAATCCGGCAAGCGTATCTTTGGTTCGGAGGCCGATCCACAGATCACGGATGATGTTTTCAATAAGGGCAAGACCGTCCTCAAGGAAGGCGTTAAGATCCAGGGCAAGTCCTACACCGTTTGCTATATGCCTCTCGATGACGAGAACGGCAAGCGTGTCGGTATGGCTTTTGCCGGTAAGCCCGATGCGGATATAAAGCAGGCGACCAATTCCCTGATGAATCAACTGATCATTGTAGCACTCCTGATCATCGTTATTATTTCGGTCATCATATTCTTCATAGCAAGATTTGTTACCGCTCCTCTCCGTAAGATCACGAAAGCAACAAGTAAGCTTGCCGATGCAAATATTTCCGAACCTATCGATGTCACCAGTAAATTAAAGGAAACCGCTGAGATCGCTGAATCCGCGATCAAGCTTCGCGACAACCTTAATACCATAGTAGCCGATATCAGAAAGAGTTCCGAAACCCTTAAATCCGTTGTCGGTGAAACCAGCGATCTCTGCACCGACGTTGCAAGCGGCGCAGATGTTATCGACACGGTTGTGGCAGAGCTTTCCGATACTGCATGCTCACTTGATTCCACGATCCAGACGATCAACGACCAGATCATAAACATCGGTCACAGCATCGAATCCGTTGCAAGCAGCATCAATGCACTGAACGAATCCTCAAGAATGATGAATGAGATCTCCGAGAATTCTTCCAATGATCTCACAGATGTATATGAAGCGTCCTTACAGTCCGTTAAGTCCGCTTCCAACATTTCCGAACATATGGCAAAGCTCAACGAGGCCATCGGCCGTGTTACAGCCGCTACAGATATGATCTCCGGAATCGCAAACAAGACAAGACTCCTTTCCCTCAACGCTTCCATCGAGGCAGCCCGTGCGGGTGAGTCCGGAAGAGGCTTCGCGGTAGTTGCCGATGAGATCGGTACACTTGCAGCAAACTCGGCAGAGTCCGTTAAGCAGATCAACGAGATCGTGGAAGACATCATCAGTCTTTCCTCCGAATCCTCTCAGGTTATCAATGAGATCGGCGGTATTATTACCGCTGAGCAGGAAAAGGTTAACCTGACCCGTGAATCCTTCAAGCTCCTGAAGGAACAGGTCGATGCTTCCGTTTCACAGATCACCAGCATCTCAAACGACACCGAATCCCTTACCGCTGCCAAAGCGGCCGTTGTATCCGCTATCTCCGATCTGAGCGCCATTGCCGAAGAAAACGCAGCATCCTGTCAGGAATGCAGCGCAAGCGTTTCCAACATTGCGACAACCATCAACAATGTTAAGGATAAGACCGCAGAGATCGGCGATGCAGCCGAAGTGCTTGAGAAATACATCAAGGTATTCAAATAGACATACACTGAATCCAAAGGGGGACGTAACAGTCTGGCTGTTGCGTCCCCTTAATTGCTTTTCACCCATATGAAAGGATTGATCATGAACAAAGAACCAATCAAAGGCGGAAATCCGTATATGCCTCTCTGGGAGCATGTTCCCGACGGAGAGCCCAGAGTTTTCGAATACAACGGCGAGAAGAGAGTTTATGTTTACGGTTCCCACGACACTCTGAAGACTTCTTACTGCGGACTTGATTACGTTTCCTGGTCCGCGCCCGTTAATGACCTGAACAACTGGACCTGCCACGGCGTATGCTTCGAATCCCGCGACGGTCAGCCGCTTTTCGCGCCCGATGTCGTGCAAAAAGGCGACACCTTCTATATGTTTGTTTCCGAAGCCAGAGGCGGGAAATGCTGTGTTGCAACTTCCAAGAATCCCGCAGGCCCCTTCACCGATCCCGTTGATACAGGCATAGGCTTCGATCCCGGAGTCCTTGTCGACGATGACGGCCGTGCATATGTTTTCTGGGGCTTCTGCTCATCCAACTGCGCGGAGCTTTCATCCGATATGCACACAATACTCCCCGAGACCGTACAGCATAACCCTATCGGACACTGTGACGCTCCCTGGAGCCCGAAGGACGGACATATCGACTATACCGACGGTTTCTTCGAAGCTTCCAGTCCCCGAAAGGTACTCGGTAAGTATGTTCTGATCTATTCAAAGAACTACAATGTACCCGTCGATTCCCTCGGCGTCATTCCGAACAACAACGGCTTCCTCTCATATGCCTACAGCGATTCGCCTCTTTCCGGCTATGTTTACGGCGGCGACATTTCCTTTAACGGCGGCGAGATCATAACCCTCCCCGACGGAAAGAAACGTATGACATACCAATGGGGTAACAACCACGGAAGCCTTATGAAGATAGAAGATAAGTGGTATATCTTCTATCACAGACAGACCGGCCTTAACGAATTTTCACGTCAGGCTATGATCGAGCCTGTCGATGTTGCTCTCGACAAAAACGGCAGACTTTTTATCGGAAAGATCACATACAAAGACGGCGAGCCCGTTTCCTCCCGGCCCGTTGAAATGACATCGCAGGGCGCACATACCGACGGCCTCGACGCTTTCAAGTTTATAAGCGCCGGCAGAGCATGCCATATATATAACGGCATCGACATTGCCTCAAGCACAAAGGAAGAGCGGCCTTATGTTCTTCCTGTTTACGAGAAGGACGACCGCATATCTTCACCGGTTGTGAACATTACTTCCGGAACCACAGTCGGTTTTAAGTATATCAATACGTTTTCCGATAATGCATCCGGTGTATGGCTTCGCATAAAAGCATTGACCGATCTCAGGGTTAAAGTTATAATTGATAGTTATGACGGAGCCGTGATAGGTGAAGCTGATGTACTAAAGACATCCGGCTTTTCCGACATATTCGTTCCGATTAATAATGAAGTCTCCGGCAGGCACAGCGTTTACTTCGGCTTTTATTCGACCGAAAAGTCCGCCGTTGCCGAGTTTGACGGCTTCGCTTTTGAAAAACCAAAACAGAAAGACAAGGATAACCAATGAAAAAAAGAGTTCTTCCGGCATTAATTTTGATCCTGTCGGTATTTATGCTTTCCGGTTGCGTGGGAAACAGAACTAAGACAATTCCCTCACCAACGCCTCAACCTACACCGACCTTTACGCCCATACCCACGGACACCCCTTCACCTACACCAACACCGACATATACTCCTTCACCGTCCCCAACTCCCACTCCATATCCTGTGATCGTTACGGACGATGCCAAGCAGACAAAGGTTACATTGAAGGATTATAAGGGTATCCGTCTTACTTCTGTCACTGATGCTGAGGTCAATAATAAGATCGAATCCATTCTTTCGGATTATGTCACCGAAGTTGAAGTTCAAAGACCTGCTCAGCTCAATGATATCGTTCTCATATATTTTGTCGGAAAGCTTGACGGAGTTCCTTTTGAAAATGGCTCTTACGATGTTGGTGACGGCTATGAGCTTGTGCTCGGTTCTCACACTTTTGTCGACACCTTTGAGGAACAACTGGTCGGCGCAGTTCCCGGAGAAGAAAGGACCGTTACGGTCACCTTCCCCGAAAAATATCCTTCGGAAGAGCTGAGTGGCAAGGAAGCCACCTTCGATGTTACCGTGAATCATGTAATGGAATATGTATATCCCGTTCTTGATGACACTTTTGTAAAAGAGCATTTAAGCATGGAAAACGTTTCCGAATTCGATGCTTCTTTGAGAAAAGAACTGAACGCCGATGCATATTCGAACCAGATCATAGACTATCTGTTCACAAACTTTGAGATCGAGAATTATCCCGTAGATGAGGTCACAGCATATTCCGATGATATGTATGCTTTCTACTACGAACCCGCGAAGGAATATGCCGATTTCCTGAATATGGATGTCGATATGATCATCAACTACTATTTCGGCATTTCCGGTGCAGAAGAGCTTAGATCCGTTTGTGACATTACCGCGGAACATAATGTCCGCCTGAAACATATTCTGAATGCAATATCCGAATTTGAACACCTGAATCTTACAGACAACGATTATAATAACTGGCTCAATTCGAACTTTGAGGCCTACGGATATTCATCACCCGATGAGATGACTTCCTCAATGTCTGAAGAATCTCTTAAGGCTGAGGCACTTGAAGATCTTACTTATGATTTTATTCTTTCAAATGCCGTTATTGATAAATAGACATAAAAAAAGTATCCGCGAGGATACTTTTTTATTGCTTAATTCATTGCTGCTTCAACTGCCAGAGCCAGCTGGTTGGGACAGGAATTATCGCCCCTGCACTGAATTCCTTTTAGTCTTTTAACGATCTCGTCTGCGCTCATGCCTTCCGCAAGTCTTGCGACGCCCTGCGTGTTTCCTTTGCATCCGCCGACGAACTGCACGTTCTTAACGATGCCGTCCTCAATATCAAAATGTATCTCTTTGGAGCATACTCCGTTTGTTTTGTAATCAATATGCTTATTCATTGTTTTCCGCCTTCCAGTTTACGTAGCCCTGAAGCCAGATATTTCCCTTGAATCTTCTGCCAACTTCGGGTTCGCCCATCAGTCTTTCTTTATTTATACAGATCTCCATTACCAGGCCGTTGCATTCAACGCCCAGAATGTACATTTCTTCCTGGGTGATATAATTAATTATGCTTTCCACGGAAACGATCTTGCAGATCACGGTATATGTGTCCACTTCCGTTCCGCAAGGCATAAATGTAGTCTCCACGATGGAATATATGTCCTCGTCCTTTGCCCTTGAGGTCATATTTATATACTCCATCATCTCTTTTTCCGTCAGCATCCTGAGCTGTCTTTCGATCTCGCTTTCAGGTTCTTCGAGGTCTTCTTCGGGATCCGGAAGTGAAAAATCTTCTTCATCCATTCCGGGTTCCGTTTTTAAGACTTCCACCTTGTCGTTCTCCACCGGAAGAAGGATCTTACCGTTATCCGCAAGGCCCGACAGATATACCTCGCAGTTCATTTCCTTGTCATCCGGATGTGCATACAGATACATATCAATCTCGTTCTGAAGATAGAAGATGACCGGTATCTTATGCTTGTAGTCATATGCCATCGCGGTATATGCGTTGCTGTCCATTCTTTTGCTGATTATTATCGGCTCATAAAGACTCAGCATTTCCGATCTGTGAAACGGGAAAAAGCAGTCCGACAGGAAATTCTTTTCGGATCCGTATTCGCCACGGTAAATGATTCCTGTCCTCGGCGCGGTCTCGCATATGATCTCAACCGCCGTTCTGGTCTCGGTAAGCTTCGCCGTTTTCTTCTTTTTTACATGAGCGCCGTAAACCAGCTCATCTCTCAGCCTGATCTCAGCCTCGACACCTTCCGTCTTGCTGAAACCGACTGACTGTAACATACAATTCATATTATTCACCTACCGTATCGACAATAAACATTGTCAATTCTTTGGTCAGATCGTATTCAATTTCCGTCGCACCCCATTCGCCATCAGCCACTGTAACCAGCTTGCGCAGCACCGGTCTGGTGGGTGACTGATTATTTTGTCTTATAACGATACATACTTCGTCTTTGTTGGTCTTTACCAAAGTTCCGACCGGATATGCCGCTACGGATGCGTTGAATTTGATCGCAAAATCCCTGTCGAATTTTGTTCCGGCATTTCCCATTATGAATTCCATCGCCTCGTAAACCTTTTTTCTGGGTTCGAGCGTTCCGTATATCATATTGTCAAATGCATCACATATTGAAACAAGACGCACTTCGGGCTTTACTCTGTCTCCGGAAAGTTTGAAGGGATAACCTGTTCCGTCTATCCTTTCGTGGTGATAGAGGATAATATCCTTCGCTATCGCGCTCAGCCACTCCTGCTTTTCCACAAGCATATATCCGTAAACCACATGCCTGCGGATCTCTTTTTTCTCATCTTCGGAGAGTTTTGCATAGTCAAGATTCTTGTAATCGACCTTCATGCTGAGATAACCGATATCAAGAAGCAATGCTCCTATTGCTATCTCTTTTGTGCTCTCCACCGATATACCCGATTTCAAAGCAGTCAGGACTGAAAGCGCAGCCACACTCAGACAATGATCGCTGAGTGATCTGTCATATCTTCTGACCTTTGAAACATTGTACAGTACTTCTTTTTTGCTAAGAACACTTGTCATCAGACCTTCGGCTATATCACAGAGCTGTACGGTTTCCTCTGTTGTTGTATAGGCAAAGCTTTCGATGGTATTTTTTAAGGTTGTCGAGCAAAGATCCTTTACAACCTCATCCGAGAATTCGTCGCTGTCAATATCCTTCGATATCTCGTCTTCGATGAATATGTCATGGATATGCATTTCAAGCAGTTTATGCTTGTATTCAAGTTTAAGCTTTGTTCCTTCAGCCACGATTATGACTCCGGAACTGCTGTAAATATCCTTTGCGACGATCTCATTTCCCCTGATCTGTTCTGTTTGTATTCGTCTCATAATTTACCTCACGAGCTGCAAACCTTAGTTATTATACCCTACCGTTATTTTCTATAAGATCGATGATCCTCTCCAGTTCATCAATTGAGTAGTAATCGATCTCTATCTTTCCCTCTGACTCATTTTTCTTTTTGATCTCAACCTTTGTTCCGAGCGCCTGCTTCAGTTTATCTTCGGCATCCCTGTATGCTCTGTCTTTGATCTCAGGCTTTTTGGGTTCCTTTTTCTTTTTGGGATTTTCCGTTGCTTCCTTAAGTTCATTGACAAGCTTTTCGGTTTCTCTTACGCTCAGATTCTCATCGCAGACCTTTTTCGCAGTTTCGATCTGCTGCTTTTCGTCGGTCAGACCGAGGAGCGCCCTTGCATGGCCTTCGCTGAGGAGACCGGAGATCAGCATATCCTTGACTTCCTTTGTAAGTTTGAGCAGTCTCATCGAGTTTGCGATGGTTGTTCTTTTCTTTGAAAGCTTTTTGGCAACATCTTCCTGCTTTAAGTCGTGTTCCTCGATCAGTCTTTGATATGCCATTGCTTCTTCAATAGGATTCAGATCTTTTCTCTGTATGTTTTCAAGAAGCGCGATAACGAATACATCCGCATCCGCAAACTCCCTTACAACTACCGGAACTTCCTTGAGTCCTGCTTTTCTTGCGGCTCTGAATCTTCTTTCGCCGGCAATTATTTCATATCTCTTCCCTTTTTTCTGAACCACAAGGGGTTCAATTATACCATACTGGCCTATGGAATCCGCCAGTTCATCCAGAGATTCCTCGTCGAAAAACGTTCTGGGCTGTCCTCTGTTAGGTTCAATGTCATTGATCGAGATCATCGTTTCCTGCTGGGCATATTTTCCCGGTATCTTTCCCTCCGAAAGATAATCCTCTGTTATAAGGCTGTCTATTCCCAATCCTAATCCTCTTTTTGCGGCCATAGTATTTCTCCCTTTTGTTTAGCATACCGGTAAATGTTTCACGTGAAACATTAATACCATCTTTTTTTGTTTCCGTCCATAACTTCTTTTGCAAGACTTCTGTAACTTTCCGCTCCGGCAGACCTTGGATCGTAAAGAGTGATCGGAAGACCGTGGCTGGGTGCTTCGGCAAGTCTTACATTTCTGGGTATCATTGTTTTATATATATGCTGTTTCAGGTTTCTTCTGACATTTTCAACAACCTGTATGGCAAGATTTGTTCTCGCATCATACATCGTAAATACGATCCCCTCAATAACAAGTTCGGGATTAAGTCTCTTCTGAACTAGATCGATCGTATGAAGGAGCTGGGAAAGTCCTTCGAGTGCATAATACTCACACTGTATCGGAACTATCACCGAATCTGCAGTTGTCATGGCGTTAATTGTCAAAGTGTTTAAGGACGGAGGACAGTCGATGATTATGAAATCGAATTTTCCTCTTATCGGATCAACGATCTTCTTAAGCAGGAATTCCTTTTCCTCAACACCGATGAGTTCGATCTCCGCACCGGCAAGATCTACATCCGAAGGAATAACGGTCACTCTGTCAACGACACTTTTGGTATATACATCGTCTATCTTTACTTCACCAAGGATCAGGTTGTAAACCGTATTCTTGAGTTTTTTCTTATTAATACCAAGGCCTGAAGAAGTATTACCCTGAGGATCGATATCAATTACAAGAACAGTATTTCCAAGTTCGGCAAGTGCCGCTGACAGATTGATGGCTGTTGTCGTTTTACCGACGCCTCCCTTTTGGTTTGCGATTGCAATTGTTTTTCCCATAATTCCTCCAAATGTTTCACGTGAAACATTTATACTTTCACGATGTTATTCTTTATAGCATAAAGGGCTGCCTGAGTCCTATCCTTAACATGTATCTTTTCGAAAAGACCGGTGATATGGTTTTTAACAGTCTTTTCACTTATGAAAAGCTGATCTGCGATTTCCTTATTACTGAACCCCATACTGATAAGAATAAGTATCTCGGTTTCTCTTTTTGTGAACTCCGTGAGAAAGCCCTCGCCGGAATCCATAAAGTCCTTATAAGTCGGAAGCATTTTTTTATCGACATACACATTGCCCTTACATACGGTATGTATTGCATCCAGAAAGCTGTTGAAGTCCGAATCTTTAAGTATGTATCCGGAAGCACCGACCGACATAGCCTTCTTGAAATAAGAAAACTCATCATGTACGGTCACAACAAGGATCTTTGTCTCGCATCCGCTCTTTTTAAGCTGGTCGATAACCTCAAATCCGTGAACCTTTGGCATGCTCAGATCCAATAAAAGCAGATCGGGTTTGATCTCCGCTACGGATCTGATGCAATCGACTCCGTTTCCGGCTTCGCCTACAACTTCAATATCTTTTTCAAATTCAAGTAACTTTTTTAACCCCTCTCTGATGATCTGATGATCATCAGCTAAGAATACCCTTATACTCATAAAACCTCCAAAGGTATTTTCGGAAGAACAACCCTCACCTCGGCGCCTTGGTTCAATGATGAAATGAATTCAAACGTTCCTCCGATGATCTCGGCTCTTTCCTTCATTATCAAAAGGCCAAAATGTTTTTTTCCAAGTTGTGATTCCTGCAATGCACCAAGATCTACTCCGACTCCGTTATCCTTGATCGATAATATGATCTCGTTTTCAGTATATTTGATATTTATTTCTGCTCTGTCACCATTGGAATGTGAAAGGACGTTATTGAAGGCCTCCTGACATATACGGTATATATTTGACTTAACTACCATATTAAGCGAACCTTCATCGCCTTCAGTCGTAATTTTAACAATAACTTTTCTGTCCTTGTTCTTATAAGAAGCGTAATCTTCTATGGATTCCTTCAAGGAAAAGTCGAGAAAAGAAGGAGCTCTGAGATTAAAGATCAGTCCCCTGAGATCGGAAATTGACTGCTTTATTCCTTCAACAACCGAAGAAAGCTCAAACTTTGCCCTTTGTATATCAAAATCTAAAAGTCTTTGTATCAGTTCACACTTATGAACTAGTCCGGTAAGTATCTGAATGGAAGAGTCGTGAAGATCCGAAGATATCTTACTCCGCTCAAGTTCCTGGATTTTAAGCTTCTGCGCGTTTTTTCCGGGTATATCCTTATCAATTGCGTTGTTTCCGGTCTCTACGGAGTTGTATAGAACAAATTCGGATATGCTTAAGAGGTTTAAGTAATACTCCTTAAGAACCAGAAGCTTTTTTGTAGCATCGATCATTGATCTGCGTTTTTCAACATAATTATCTACTCTATCGGGCTCGGGATAGTTTTTTGAAGAAAAACCCTCCTTATCTACTTCAGCCGGATCGATTCCGAGTTCAAGGAGATGATTTTCACAGTACAGCTGAAATGCTTCGTGTTCCGAGATAAGGTTGTCGATGAAATAGTTCATCTCAAGATATTTTGTTGAAGAGATATCAAGACCGCGCATTATAAACCTCGTATTAAAAACAAAACCCGATACAAAAATTATTTTATAACAGAATAACCGTGTTGTAAACTAATAGTTACTCTGCTTTTATATCGTGACAATGTCTGGTGCAGGTGTGGGGTTCAACAACCATAGGCTGCTTCTTTATTCCTGCCTCTTCGAATTCTTCGCCTATGTTTCTGAATCCGATCTTTTTGTAGAAATCAACAGCGGTTACCTGAGCATCAACAAAGATCTGTTTTGCTCCCATGGTAAATGCTTTATCGATCAGCATACGTACCACGAAATCTCCGTAACCCATTCCGCGATACTCTTTTAAGGTTGCGATCTTTCCGATCTTAAAATTCTCTTCGAGAAAAAGAAGACGACCTGTTGCAACAGGTTTCTTAAAATCTTCTCCCTCTTCAAAAGCCAGTGCAAAAATAGCTTCACTGTCTTTATCATCATGTTCGAGTTCGTAAGGGATACCCTGCTCCTCGACAAAAACTTTGTCTCTGATTGCAAAAACATCTGTAAGGTCTCCCAACCCGCTTAAAATGTACTTTCCGGTGATATACATATTATACCTCTTAAAAAATGCTTCTCTGATGCGATATTGGCACCCTTAGACTACTATTTGTACATAAAAGGATCCAAAAAACGATGAGAGAGTAATTGTCTGATATTAAAGTGGTTTATTAAATACTTTTCCACCACCTCTTGGATATTGTGACGATGTACTGACAACTTTTTTGATCAAAATCAACGATCTTTCGTAGTCACTTAAGGGTACAACAAATTTCACTACATTTGTAGAATTGCCCCCGAGTTTTTTTATCGCATTCTTTCCTTCCTCAAGTTCCTCGTCAATGCTTCCGGATTTATACGGAACAAAAAATCCGTTTAGCTTAACAAAAGGAAGACAAAGTTCCGAAAGAGAATTTATCTTTGCGACCGCTCTTGAAACACAGAGATCATATTTTTCTCGATAACAGTCTTTCCTTGCAAGTTCCTCTCCGCGTCCGTGAACGGTATCAATATCCTTAAGCCCCAAAGCAGAGATAACCTCATCCAGGAACAATATCCTCTTGTTCAGGGCATCCATAAGTGTAACTCTTAAAGAGGGAAATGCAATCTTCAAAGGTATGCCGGGAAAACCTGCGCCGGTCCCTATATCGATAAGACTGCAACCGCTTCGTAACAGTTTTCCGATCTCATCCGCTTTTACGACAGAAAGGCTGTCAAGGAAATGCTTTATTACAACATCCTCATATTCTGTGATGGCAGTAAGATTCATAACCTTGTTCTTTTCGATCAGCATATCGTAATACCGATCAAACTGTTCGTACTGCTCCTCCGAAAGTGAAATATTCAGTTGTTCAAGTCCCTTTTGAAAAAGTGAATTATCTCTCATATCAATTTGTCGATCCGTATCTGGACATATAAACCAAAAGAACGCTGATATCTGCAGGCGAAACTCCGGAAATCCTGGATGCCTGTCCTATGCTTACAGGTCTTATGTTCTTAAGCTTCTGTCTTGCTTCTATGCGTAAAGAAGGAACATCATCATAGTCAAGGTCTTCGGGTATGATCTTGGTTTCCGTCTTCTTAAATGACTCAATCTGCTGCAGCTGCTTTGTAATATAGCCTTCGTACTTAAGCTCGATCTCCACCTGCTCGCATACTTCCCTCGGAAGTTCCGGTCTGTCGGGATCGATGTCGGCAACTGAATAATAATCAAATTCGGGTCTTGTTATAAGATCACCGAGCGAAACCGCTGTCTTTAAAGGAGCGCTGTCATGTGAGATAAGGAATTCCTGGATCTTAGCTTTTCCGCCTATCATAGTGGACTTAAGCCTTGTGATCTCATCTTCGATCTGCTTCTTCTTAAAGCAGAACTTCTCATACCTCTCATCATTGATGAGGCCGATCTCGTGACCGATCTCCGTGAGACGAAGATCCGCATTGTCCTGTCTGAGGATCAGCCTGTATTCGGCACGCGAAGTCATCATTCTGTAAGGCTCGTGAGTTTCCTTTGTGCAGAGGTCATCGATCAGAACTCCGATATATGCCTGGGATCTGTCAAGTATCAGAGGATCCAGACCTTTTAAGAGTCTTGCCGCATTTATGCCTGCGATAATGCCCTGAGCCGCAGCCTCTTCATAACCCGAACTTCCGTTCATCTGTCCCGCGCTGAAAAGTCCCGATATGGCTTTGAGTTCAAGACTGGGTTTCAGCTGCATCGGATTTAAGCAATCGTACTCGATCGCATATGCATTTCTGACGATCTTCGCATTTTCGAGTCCCGGAACGGAACGATACATTGCGACCTGAACATCCTCGGGCAACGAACTGCTCATACCGGAGATATACATTTCGTTTGTGTAATTTCCTTCGGGCTCGATGAAGACCTGATGACGATCTTTATCGGGAAATTTCATTACCTTGTCCTCTATCGAAGGACAGTATCTGGGGCCCGTGCCCTTTATGTTTCCGGAATACAAAGGACTTCTGTCTATATTTTTTCTGATTATGTCGTGAGTCGTTTCATTTGTATAGGTAAGCCAGCATAAAGCCTGCTCACGCTTTACTGATTCTTCGGTATTTTCAAATGAGAAGGGAACTATCCTCTCGTCACCGTACTGTTCTTCCATCTTGGAAAAATCTATGGAACGTTTGTCTATTCTTGCGGGAGTACCGGTCTTAAAACGATATATCTCAATTCCGAGTTTCTTTAAGCAGTCCGTCAGATGATTTGCGGCAGGCAGACCGTTCGGTCCGGTATATGTGTAGGTATCTCCGTAAACGCATCTTGCATTGAGGTAAGTTCCGGTGCATATG
>JAEEGK010020173.1_pt1 | contig 14202 bp, 7 predicted proteins | sample 8958771 | NCBI WGS metagenome assembly JAEEGK01 (sample SAMN16246547, study PRJNA631951) | gut metagenome | biome: gut microbiome; feature: rumen; material: SC-attached | host: Bos | place: Iran: Karaj | collected 2018-10
ATGGCGCCGGGAGCGTTGTACGGTTCCACACCGAGCGCCGCGAGGACGCTGCCGATATTGGAGTCGTGGCCGCAGAGGAAGGTGAACTTCCGGCCGGGTGTCCGGAGTTCCGCCAGAAGCTCCTGCAGCATCGGGTGCGCTACGTTCGCGGCCACGCTGGGGGCGGCGAACAGCACATCCTGATACCAGTCTTTCACGGAGGAGAGTCCAGCCCATTCGTCCCGGGTCAGTTTGTGCCCGAATCCGGCCTTCACGGCGTCCGGCTCCTCATAATACTGGAGCGTCAAGGCATCCGAGGCCGAACAGGCCATCTTCAGGCCGCCGGTCATGATGGGTTCTTTGTTCAGCTCGAAACGGACGGCTGAAGGGAAGGCTCCGAACGCCGTCGTATCGTGTGCGGCTGCCGGACTGGACTTGATGTCCAGGACTTTCTCGAGGAGGGCATACTTCGCCTTCAGCGGCCCGTCCGGACCGCCCATGGCGAAAATCTCCGCGTAGGCCTTCGTGATGAAACGGTCGGAAAGCCTGGTAATCTGCGGATTGAACACCGGGTCCATCGTCCCCAGCGGCGTATGCTGCTCCACGTCGATATCGGCCATCGGGAACATCCCGGCGGCGAAAGCGCGGGCCGTGGCGCGGGTGCGCTGGATGGAATTCGCATAGAAGCGGACGCTGCCGGCTTCCGGGACGCCGTTCTTGGCGAAAAAGCCTTCACCCACGAGCCACTCCCGGAAGAACTGGCCCATTTCCATCTCCAGTGCTCCGCCGCGGAGCGACAGCTCGCCGGGAGCGGAGCTCCAGTCGAACCACTCGTGCGGGGTAATCCGGGACAGCACGGACCCCGGTCCGCTGAGGGGTGACCGGATGTTGTGCCGGCTCAGGATGACCATTTCCTCCCGCGCATAGCGGTCGGAGAAACCGGCCGGGCGCGGCTGGAAGGCGGCGCCTTCCGGAGCCGCGCTCCCGGGGGCAAGCCGGGGGCTGCAGGCTGCGAGCAGCAGAACCGCTGCCACAAAGACAAACAACCGTTTACTCATTTCTTGGCGTTATCTTCAAGGACTTTCTTCAAGATCGGGGTAATCACTTTCTCCATTTCCGTGTATCCGGCGGCGTTGGGATGGATGGAATCCTTTTGGTACGCTTTCTTCAGGCCCAGATCCTCATCCACCAGGACGGTATAGTAATCGGCATAAGGAATGCCGGTCTGGCCGGCCCAGGTCTTGATCATGCCATTGAGGACCGGAATATAGTCCTGCGGGCGGAAACCCGGGACCTTGGGAAAGCTATTGGAGGGCGGTACCGACCCGACGATGACCGGGATGCCGGCATCCTGGGCCAGCTTGGCCATCGATTTCAGCCGCTCGAGGATGGACTCGAGCGTCGTAGCGGCGATGTCGTTGGTTCCGCCTTCGATGACGACGCAATGCGGGTCCAGGTCAACGACATCCGTCTTGAAACGGGCCAGCATGTCACTCGTCTTGTTCCCGCTGATTCCCTTGTTCACATAATTGTTGGACGAGAAAAACGCGGGGTGGCCGACGCCCTGTCGCTCCCACTGCCAGGTAATGCTGTCGCCGATGAAGACGGCAACCGGTCCCTTGTGCCGGGTGTCGAGGACCAGCGGAGGCTCCGGCGGAGGCAGATCCGGCAGATCCGGCCCCTTCCTGCAGGAAACCAGGAATAACGCTCCTGCGAGCAGGAGGAGCAGGGAAATGAATAATCGTCTCGACACGGCTTACTGGGCTTCCAGGATCACGAAATGCGTATCCCGCGCACGCTGCTTGTCCGCACGGCCGCCGGTGTCGCAAGGCTTGTTGACAACGTGCGTCTCCGCATCGCCCAAACCTTCGACACACATCGCCGTCGAACCGCCGCCGTCCATGTTCAGCGCGTACTGCGGATTGAAGTACTTCACCAGGAATTGAGTCAGCTCCTTGGCCGACATGCCGTTGCTGATGGTCGTACGGCCGTCCACGACGAACAGGATGAGATGGTTGTCATGCGTGAGGGCCACCGCCGTGCGGGGGTGCCGCTTGCGCTGGTGATGCTGCGGATGTTCCGAGTTCAGGCTGCTCCAGTTGTTGACGGAATTGTCAATGAAGGTCTCTCCGACGGGGTTATAGTCATCGAGCAACATCGGCGAACTGGAAATGAGGTACTTGTCCTTGCGCTGCAAATAGAAGTTGCGCTGTTTCGTCACCAGGGCCTGGTAGTCGTCGGGAGCCTTGTAGGGACGGATCAAGTCGCCGGCCTTCGTGATGCTGACATTCCGGACACCGTCGCAGAAGAACGCGGCTTCGCTCTTCCAGTTGGGCACGCCGGTCGTTGAAATCTGCGTGTTGGGAATAGCTGACTTGTTGGTTCCGTCGATGCGGATGAAGATCGACCCGGCCTCATAGCCGGCATTCATCGTCGCAATCGCCTTGTTGTTCTTGTGGACGTCGGATGTCACCGCTGCCGGTGTCGTATAGGTGAGTGCGACGGTATACTTCGGGTTCGACAGGTCCAGGTCGACGGCGAAAGCCTCCTGACTGACGCCGGTGACCACATCCTTTCCAGAATAAGCATAGTAGGTAATGCCTTCCCGGACCGACGAGACCGTCCAGCCGTTTCCGGAGGTCGGCCGGACCACCTTGCCGCGGTTCGCTTCCCAGGCGGGCGTTTCATCGCCGCCACCCTGCTCGCCGCCGGAAGGGGTCGGTGGCGGGGGAATCAGGTCGGGGTTGTCCTTCCCCCCGCAGGACCAGACCAGCAGGGGGAGGAAAACCGCGATGTAATAAAGGCTTCTGCGTTTCATGCTACTTCAGTTTCGGCAGGTCGGCGCTGAAGTCCCAGACATCGGCGCTCCAGCCCATCTCGGCCGCCTTGGCGGAAAGGGTGCCTTCCGTACCGACGTAATTGTCCTTGACGTCCGCGGAACCGTCCTTGACCGCTCCGGCGAAAGGCAGCGAGGCGCTCCAGCCGATGCAGGAAGAGATGGCGGCGGTGTTCACGTCTACGCTTCCGGCAAAGATACCGATCTTCTCATTCGTCCCGCTCACTTCTCCGGCCGCATAGCAGTTCGTCACGACGATCAGGCCTTTGGCAATGCCGATGAAGCCGCCCACATTGGCCCGGCTGCCGCCTTCCACCTGGATGGTGGAGTAGCTGTCGGTAATCTGGCACTTCAGGGTGGCATTCCCCTCAGGATAGCCGGCAAAGCCGCCCACCTGGGTGTTGCCCGCCGTAAGGGTGCCGCCGATCACAGCGCACTTGCTGATGGCGGGGTGATAGTCGACGCCGACGAAACCGCCGGAGTTCTGGCCGCCGCTGATGGTCGCGTTCTCCACGACGCACTTGGTGATCACAGAGCCCTCGTGGCGTCCCGCCTGGCCGACGAAGCCGCCGACACGCTTGGAAGAAGAGGCGTTGATGACGACGTCTTTCACCTGGCAGTTCTCGAAGACGGCCGCCTTGTTGATGTTACCCGTGAAGCCGCCCACATACTGGATGGCGTTGGGAGAATCGACCGTGACACCGGTCACCGTACAGTTCTCGATGCGGGCGCCGGCCGCATCCGGATACGCCATGAAACCGCCGACATTGTTGGTGGTGCCGCCCGTTACCGTGCTGTTCAGGATGTGGCAGTCGGAAATGGTCGTGACCACGGCCACCTGCGCGACGACGCCGCCCATGGAGCTCGTGCCGGTGACGGAAGAATTCTTCACGGTCACGCCGGTCAGCGAGCACGGATACAGATTGGCGCTCGTACCCACATAACCGGCCACCACGCCCGTCTTGTTGCCACCGGCATCGATCTTGGCGCCGTCGAAGGTGACGTCCTTGATCGTGCCGTACAGCACGCCGGCGAAACTGGCATACGAGGTCTCCCCCACCGTGAGGTTGGAAATGGTATGTCCGGCGCCGTCGAAGTCGATGAACTTGTTGAAAGGATCGACATTGTTCAGCGGCACCCAGTCGATGCCGGTCATGTCGATGTCGGCACCCAGTTTCGCATACCGGATCGAACCTTCCGCGAGGTCGCCGGCCAGATAGACCAGCTGCTCCGGCGTTTCGATGATCCAGGGGGCCGCCTTCGTTCCCTTGCCACCGGCATAATGGGCGTTCTGGGCTTCGTCGGCCCAGCCGCCGCCGGCCAGGGTGAAGAGGTTCACCACGCCCGTCTCCAGGGTGGCCTTCTTCGAGAACAGCACATCCCGGCTGAGCAGCTTGTCGTTGCCGCCCAGGACGACGTAGAGCGTCGCGCCGGAAGGTACTTCGGCCGCATTCCAGGAGGTATTGAACCAGGCCGTCAGGACGCCGTCTTCGGGCGTACAGTCGGTCAGATTGAGCTGGAGCTTGTCCGTCTTCTCCTCATCGCCGTTGCCTTTGTAGAAAAGGGGCGTATCGGCGGAGACGGCGATCGAAGCAGGTTCCGTGATTCCATCGGGCATCTCGACGGTAAGTTTCAGGACACCGGTCTGCTTGAGGGTACCGGCATGTTCCGCGGCCCACGCGGGATCGAAAGCGAAAGTGAAATAGTCATCGACATTCTCGAGCGCCGCCTCATAACGGAGGTGAGCCAGGCTGTTGTTGCCCTTCTGGGTCTGAAGGCTCCAATCCGTCTCGAGGGCGTCCTGGCCGGGATAGAGGATGGTGAAGGTCGTGCCCTTGACGGGCCGGCCGACAAACTCGGCTTTCTTGGGCGAAAATCCTTCCTTGATCTTGAAGACCTCCGTGGTCTCACCGATGACGGTGATCTTGTCACCGGAATTCCAGGTCCAGGAAAGCTTCGTCTCCAGGCCGGCGCCGCGCGTAGCGGGCGCGTCGGGGAGGATGGCGCTGATGGTCACCAGATCGTCCGGACCGGAAACCAGATCCGGTTCCACATCCTTACCGCAGGAGCAGACGAGGGCAAGGAGCGACAAGGCAAAAATGTATCTTGTTTTCATAATCTGATGCATTATTAATTGAAGAAATCGTGTTCGGGATAGTCCGGGAGCTGGCCGCCGGCGTTGACGGTCTCATCATCACCACCGCCGGTTCCGGCCTTGAGGGTCGGGATCGGGCCGCTGAAATCCCACACGGAATCGCTCCAGCCCAGGGAACGGGCCAGGGAGGTGACGGTGGCGTCCGCAGGGGCCGCCAGGCCGTGGTACGCGAAGTCATAGGTGTTCGTGCCGCACACCAGCGGGGCGCCGGGACCGGCGTTCCCCTGGTTGGTGACCACGTACCCGAGCTCGGCGTTCTTCTCACACTCCGAGAATGCGATTCCCGCCTTGCGGAAGCAGTTGATCAGGAAATTCTGCGTCGCCGTGAAGCCGACGATGACACCGCTGCTGTAGTGCTCGGCCCCGTCCGTCGCCCGGGACTTGATTTCGTCGTTCCAGGCGATGCAGCCCTCGACATGGTTATTAGGGGTGTTGGTCGTGTTGTTGCCCTTCGCATCCAGGTTCGCATGACCGAGGATACCGGCATACTGGAAGGAGCCCTCGACCGTCATCAACGAGAAGCAGTTGTACATGGCGGATTCGGCCTTGATGAAGCCGCCGCCGATGCCGCCCACCTTGGAACCGGCCTTGACATGGCCCTTCGTCCAGCAATCACTGACCGTGGAGGCACCCGTGTCATAACCGAAGAGGCCGCCCACGTAGTCCTCGCCACTCTCGATCTCCACATCGGCCGAGCAGGCGGTGATGTTGGCGCCGCAGATACGGCCGAAGAGGGCGCCCGTACCGTTCTTGTTGCCGCCCGGGGAAGTCACCCGGCCCTGGACATGGACGCGATGCGCTTCGCCAGCCTTGAGGACACCGCTGACCGTCGTGCCGCAGTAACTGCCGATGATGCCGGTGGCGCCGCCGACGGCGCTCTCAATCACGGCGTTCGCGAAAGTCACGTCGTGCACGTTACCATACAGCACGCCGAAGAAGCTCGGGTAGTTGGCGAAGGTGGACGTGAAGTTCGAGATCGTATGGCCGCCGCCGTCGAAGTCGATGCAGTTGTCGTAGGGCGACGCGAAGTTGAGCGGGACCCAGTCGATGCCTTCCATGTCGATGTCGGCCTTCATGCGGAAATAGACCTTGGTCCCGGGGACCAGCAGCTCGGACATCTTCAGCATGTCCGCCGCCGTGTAGAGGTTGTACGGATCGTTCTTGGTGCCGGAACCGGCATCCGGGGCCACATAGGCCCGCTTGACGAGCACATAGGCATAAGGGGAAGAGGAGCGCTCCCAGTTGTCGGTACCGATCACCTCGTCGATGGTGACGGGGACCACGTAGATGACGTCTTCTTCCATGCCGGAAGCCGAAATCTTGAGTTTGGCCGAGGTGGATGCCTTGCCGTAGCGGGGCATCAGCACCTTGTTGGTCGTGAACTCATACGCCGAACCCGGGCACATCTGGTAGTTGGTGCCGTGGGCGCTGTTGTACGCAACGGCGCCGTCAGGGTCGACCTTCAGCGTCAGGTTGAGGACGAGGTCCGAAACCGCTTCGGCATAGGCCTGCACGTCCACGGTCTTGCTCTTGCCAGGGACGATCTCGATGACTTCTTCAAGGTCCGGGGCGCCGGCATAGAACACGCCCTTCATCTGCGAAACGGGCGGCTGCGGCTCCTTTTCGCGGCAGGCGGTGAAGGCTGCCGCGAAGGAAAGGAGAAGGAGATAGGATATAATTCTTTTCATGTTGCGGGTCCGTTTAGAATTTCAAACCGTCATTCCAGCCCGGATTCTGGGTGATCGCGCCTCCCGTGAGGTTGCGGTCGTCCGTCGGGATGGGATACAAGTAGTCCCTGTCTTCATTCCAGGTGCGGGAGACGTCGCTGTGCAGCAGGATCATGCCGGCGTCGCCGTCCTTGAGGATGACGTCGGAGCCGAGTTTCTTGGTCACCGCGGCGCTGGAGGTGGCGGAGGCGGCATAGACCTCGAAGTCGGCAGTTCCGTTACCATCCAGGTCGTATACGCCCACACCGGGGAGATACATGCCATAGAAGGGGGCCTCGAAGACCTTGCCTTCCTTCCAGCGCATCAGGTCGTAGTAGCGGTGGCCTTCCTGGCAGAGTTCGATGGCGCGTTCGCGGCGGATCTCCAGGATGACGCCCTTGTTGGCGTCGGAGGCCAGCACGGAGCTCAGGTAACCGCCGAAGGCCGGGTCGGTGAGGAATGCGTCGGGGTTGCCGTTGGCGTCGGCCATGCTCAGGTGCGGCATCCCCACGCGGTCACGCAACTTGTTGACGGACAGGTCCAGGTCGCCCTGCGTCAGGGTGCCGGCGTCGGCCAGGGCCTCGGCGTAGTTAAGCATCACCTCCGCGGCGCGGAAGATGATCAGGTCGATGTCCGAGTTGTTGTAGGAATCCTGGTCCAACGTGGTCACATACTTGTCCGGGTGGTAGCCTGTGAAGGATACCTTCAGGTCGGGGGCCGTGAAGGTCTCCTGGTCCATGCGCTTGTAACCGGGGGTACGGATGCTCTGCGCCAGGCGCGGGTCGCGGTCCTGGGTCTCCTGCTGAAAGGTCATCGTCTCCCAGCCGGCCTTGTCGGTGAAGCGGGAGCCGTCCTTCATCAGGTAGCTGGCCACCAGCTTGCGGGTCATGGCGGGGCAGCCCATCGAACCGACCGTCATCGTGTTGCCGGAACTGTGGACGGCGCCGTACGCCTTGTTGTAGTCGCGGGCGAGGATAACCTCGTCCATCAGGTCGGTGGCGTTCATGGTGGTGAAAAGTTCATGATAGCTCGTGTTCACGTCGCCGGAATGCAGGCCGTAACCGCTGGACTGGATGAACTCCAGGGAAACCTTGGCGCATTCGGCCAGATACCACTTGTAATCCTTGGCATTGGCAGGCAGGGTAGCCAGGGAGGCGTCGCCAGCATGGTACTTCCGGTAAGTGCCTTCGAACAAGAGGACGCGGGACTTCAGGGCCATCGCCGTCCACTTGGTCACCTCATAGGCGCTCTTGGTGGTGGGGAGGTTCCCAATGGCAAAGTCCAAGTCTTCGATCATCTTCTCCATGATCAGCTCACGGCTGTCTCGGGGCTTGTTGAGCAGCTCGGTATCCGTGGAGCCGATGGGTTTGTCATACCACGGGACGTCGCCGAATCGCTTGACCTTGGCGAAATAGAAGTAGGCGCGGAAGAAACGGGTAAGGGCCTCATAGTGGAGGCGGACCTGCTCGTCCGGGCAGTTGCCGATGTTTTCGAGCAGGGTATTGATGTTGCGGAGGGCCGACCAGCTCCAACCGCTGCCGCTGGCAGGGATCGTGCGCTTGCCCATGCCCTCGTTGGACATGTTGTTCTGGGTGTAGTGGTCGTCGTTGGCCACATACAGGTCCGAACCGGGGAACAGCTCGTAGAAGCCGATGGAGTAGGCCTGGAGCTCACTCTCGCTCTTGAAGAACGTGTCGGCGGAAAGCCGGTCCTTGGGAACGGCGTCCAGCAGGTCGTCGCAGCCGGTGAAAGCGAATCCGGCCAGGAGCATCAGTACGGGAATGATTATCTTTTTCATAGCGGGATTCATTAAAGGGTGATGTCAATGCCGAAGACGTAGCTCTTCTGCCAGGGATAGATGCGCATGTTGCCGCCCGTCATGGCCATTTCAGGATCCACGTATTTGCCGTGCAGGCCCGGCGCCCAGTAGAACAGGTTTTCGCCGGTGAAATACAGACGGAGCTTGGAGATGGAGATCTTCTTGGTCAACTTCTCCGGGACGGTGTAGCCGAAGGTGAGGTTCTTCAGACGCAGGTAGCCGATATTCTGCAGGTAGCGGTCGTTCACTACACCCAGGGGACGGTTCGCGTTCATGGCGATATAGCCGCGGGGGCGCGGGAAGAAAGCGTTCGGATTCTCCTCGCTCCAGCAGTCGTTCAGGAAGTCCTTCGGGATGAAGGTCATGTAAGGACGGGCGTAGGGACCCCAGAAGTTACGGGCATCCGCTGCCGGATACCAGTCCATCTTGCCGATGCCCTGGAAGAAGACCGCAAGGTCGAAGCCGAACCAGGAGGCATTCAGGTTCACACCGTAATTATACCGGGGCTTGCTGTTGCCGATAATCTGCCAGTCGCCGCTGTCGCCGACCTTCTCCGCACCCTTGTTGATGGCGCTGTCGCCGTCCAGGTCGGCAAACTTCATGTCGCCGGCGAAGAGGCCGTTCGGGAAGATCTGCGCGTCGTTCACCTTACTCTGGTCCACGGCGTAGCTTTTCGCTTCCTCGTCGGTGGCGAAAAGGCCGTCGATGTGGTAACCCCAGATATCACCGTACTTCTGACCCTCCCAGTACGTCTTCGCGAAGAGCTTGTCCGGGTTGTTGAAGCGGGTGATGTGGGACACGTAGTCGGAGAAGACCACGCTCACGCCGTAATGGAAGGATTCGGAACCCAGCTTGAAGGCATCCCTCCAGCCCAGGGTGAGTTCATAACCTTTGGTACGGAGGTCGGCCGTATTTTCCTGCGGGGTGGAAGCGCCGTACACAGCCGGAAGAGGCTCACCGGCGGTGAGCATGTCCTTGGTGTCACGGATATAGCCTTCGGCACTGAATTCCAGGCGGTTGCCCAGGAAGGCCAGGTCCACGCCCAGGTTGCTCTGGAGGGAGCGCTCCCAGGTCAGGCCCGAGGAAACCGGAGCGGACAGGGAGGCCTGCGGCAGGTTTGCGCCGCCCAGCAGGTAAGAGGACTTGCCGCTGGTGGAGACGGTCCGGATGGCCGGATAGTAGGAGCTCATCTGCTGGTTGCCCAACTGGCCGTAGGAGAAGCGGATCTTGAAGTTGTCCCACCAGGTACGCAGCGGCGAGAAGAACGGCTCTTCGGACACTCTCCAACCCAGGGAAGCGGACGGAGAGAACACCCAGCGACTGCCGCGGAGGAAGCGGGAAGAACCGTCGTAACGGCCGTTCAGCTCGATCAGATAGCGGCCCTTGAAGTCATAGTTCAGACGGGCGAAGTAACCGGCGAGCTTGTACTCGTTCTGGCCGCCGGAAGTCTCCATGCGCTTGTTGCCGTCGGGGTCGTTGGGGTCGGCGCCGATCAGGTTCTGGTCGTTCAGCTCCGTCGAATACAGGTAGTAACCGATGGCCCCCAGGTCCTTGATCCAGCGGGTCTCGTAGTTCACGCCGGCCATGACCTTGAGGTTATGGGCCTTGTTCCAGCTGTTCTCGTAGGTGGCGTACAGGTTGTAGGCCTGGTAGATGTTGGTGTTGGCACTCTCAGAAAGCTTGTCCAGGAACGGGGATGCGTCAGCCTTGGTCTCGATCACATTGGGGTACTTGGAATAGTGACCCGGCACCGCACGGTTCATGTAGCGGTTGTACTTGAGCGTGTAGGTGTAGTCGCCCTTGATGGTGAAACCCTTGAACGGCTTCAGGGTGAAGTCCACGGTCTCGCTCAGGTTGTCCACCTTGTCCTCGTTGAAGTTGTCCTCGGCGAGGAGCATCAGGAGACCGTCCATGATCGTATATCCGTTGTACTTGGTGTAGTACAGGGAGGTACCGTCCGGATTCGTGGCGGGATAGCTCGCAAGGCCGTGGCCGGAGCTCTTCGCGAAATTGTTGTTGATGCCACCCTGGCCCGGATAGAAGTAGGAGCTGTTGAAGTAGCTCGTGTTGGAGCCGATCCGCAGCCAGTCGGTCACGTCGAAGGAGATCTTCGCGCGCAGGTTCACGCGCGAATAATTATCGGGCTTCTCCTTGAACATGCCCTGCTCGTACGTGTAACCGCCGGAGACCAGGTAGCTCACATGGTTGGTGGCGCCGCTGGCCGAGATGGTGTGGTTCGTGGTGGGCTTGACGTCATTGTACAGGACGTGCCACCAGTCCGTATTCGCGTAATAATTGTAGACGTCCTGGCCGTTCTCCTGCGTAATTACCACCCAGGGGCGTTCCGGATTCTCAACCTTGTCATTCCGGCGGATCCATAGCTCCTGCATGTCTGCGTCGGAGTAGTTGGCATACTTGGTACCCGGGCTGTAGGTGCCCCAGAAGAGGTTGTTCAGATAGACGGAGTCATAGCCACGGGTCTCGTAGTCTGTCCGGGTAGTCGGGGCGGTGACGCCGAAGCGGCCGCTGTAGGTAATCTTGGCGCGGCCTTCTTTTTCCTTACTGCCGCTCTTGGTGGTCACGAGGATCACACCGGCCGAACCACGGGCACCGTAGATGGCTGCTGCGGCGGCGTCCTTGATGACGGAGATGCTCTCCACGTCCACGGGGTTGACATACTGGATGTCACCTTCCACGCCGTCGATGAGGACGAGCGGGCTGCCCCCGTTGATGGAGTTCCAACCACGGATGTTGAGCGAGGCGGCCTGGCCGGGACGGCCGGAACCCGACGTGATGTTCAGGCCCGGGACGGTACCCTGGAGCATGTGACCGACGTCCAAGGCGGAACGGTCCTTGAGTTCGTCGGCCTTCACCACGGAGACGGCGCCGGTGAGGTTTTCTTTCTTCTGGGTGCCGTAGCCCACGACCACGGCGTCTTCCAGGATATTCTGGTCCTCCTCAAGCACCACCAGGATCTGGCGGCGGCCCTGGACGGGCACCTGCTGCGACACATAGCCGAGGCAGGAAACTTCGAGGACAGCGTTGGGATCGACGCTGATGGAGAAGGATCCATCCGCGTCCGTGGTCACGCCGGTACTGCCGGAGAGCACGACGGCACCGATGACGGGGCCGTTGGCATCCGAGACGGTACCGCGTACTGCAATCTTTTGGGCAAACGCTCCAAAAGAGACGGTCACACCGAAGAGTATGACCAGTACGCTGAGCAGTTTCTTGGATAACATATGAGTATGGTTAAAAGTGAATTTGCGGTCAACACAAAGTTATGCATTCTCTGGGAAAAAAGGGCGGCCGCTCCGGAAATAGTAGATGTCCAGCCGGCTCCCATCAGAACAAATCACTGATAATCAGGAATAACCAAAACAATCCATCCCCCATAAATAGTAGATGGAACCATTGGAATAAAACGGGATTCTTCGTACTTTTGTCGCGGAATCAAGCGTTTTTGTCATGCGCCCTGCGTTCTTTCCGCTGCTTGCAGCCAGCCTCCTTCTTTTCCTTCCTGCCTGCCGGGACGGAAAGGACCGTACCCCGGAATGGGAGACTGCCCTGCGGGAACTGGACCGGTCCCTGGCCCAGGAAGCCCGCCTCAGCCAGATGCACGTCGCGAACCTGGCGGACTTGAAAATCCAGTTCAAACACGCGGCCTCGCCCCACGCCCGCTACCGCTTCTGCGACCGGATCTTCGACGGATACCTCAAGTACGATGTGGATTCCGCCCTCCGGTATGCACACTTGAAGGACAGGATCGCCGCGGAGGTGGACGACCCGGAACTCCGCCTGGACGCCGCCCTGGACCTCGCCCAGCGCTACCTGATCTCCGGCATGTACCATACCGCCCTCGAAGCGGTCCAGGCCGTCGACACGGCTGCGGCCGTGTCTCCCGGCCGGTTCGCGACCTATTACCAGACCCTCAACTCCATCTACCACGGCATGGCCCTGGCGGCCAAGGATCCGGAACTGTCCGCCAGATTCCGCGCGCAGGAACTGCTGTACCAGCGGCGCAGCCGGGCACTGCTCACGGAAGACATGCTGGACTATTACACGGTCAATGCCGACATCGAAATCGAGAACGGGCACCCGGAGCGAGCCCGGGAACTGATGAACAACCGGCTCGCCGACGAGCGCCTCCCTCTCCAGGACCAGGCCATCGTGCACTACTGGATCGCCAAGACCTACCGGGAGGAAGGAGACCGGGAGAACGAACTGAAACATTACGCCATCAGCGCAAACTGCGACCAGCTGGCCCCGGTGAAGGCGTCCCGGTCCCTGATCCGCCTGTCCCGGATCCTGTACGAACGCGGAGACCTGGACCGCGCGTACACTTACATCGTCCGGGCCTATGAGGACGCCACCCGGTCCGACGCCCGCACCGCCCTGGACGAAATCAACCAGTCTCAACCCGGCATCATCGCCTCCTATGAAAAGCTGGAACAGCGCCGACAGCGCCAGTTGAAAGGCTTTCTGGCTGTCACCATCCTAATTCTGGCCGCCCTGGGCTTCGCCCTCCTGCGCCTCTACCGGAACCACAAGCGGATTGGCCGGATGCAACGACAGATCCTGGAGAACGTGGAACGGCTCAAGGAATCCAATCAGATCAAGGATACCTACCTGGGCCGCTACCTGTCCATGTTCTCGGAACACATCGACGCCCTGGAGCGTTACCGGTCCGGACTCCGGGTCACGGCCAAGTCCAAGGACCTGGACGACATCCTCCGCGTCCTGAAGTCGGACGCATACATCGACACGGAACGGAAAACCCTGTATGACGAGTTCGACGCCACCTTCCTGGGCGTGTTCCCGGACTTCGTGAACCAGTTGAACGGCCTCCTGCGGGAAGAGGCCCGGATCGGGCAGGACCTGCCGCCCGGGAAGCTGTCCAACGAACTCCGGATCTTCGCGCTCATCCGCCTCGGCGTCACCGAGTCGGCCCAGATCGCCCGGTTCCTGAAGAAATCACCCTCCACCATCTACAACTACCGCGTCAAACTGCGGAACGCCGCGGCCTGCGACCGCGACGATTTCGAGAAAAGGCTGATGGAAATCGGGAATCCGGGATAGCCTACCAGCTGATCGCGGGCTTCGTGAGTGCTTCCTTGAGCTGGTCGTCGGTGCGGAGACGGACCTTGATGCCGGCCTCCTGGAACCAGTAACGGACGGCAATCTCTTCCTCGATGAAGGGAACGATCTCGTCCTTCTTCAGCCGCAGGAAGGTCTCCTTGTCCATGTCCAGGGATTTCTCCATCGCAGCGAGTTCGCCGGACATCGTCTCGGTAAGGCCGTCTTCGGCGAGGACCTTCTTCATCTCGTCAAAGAGGGCGCGGGCGGAAGAACGGTAGTCGAACTCCTTGTCCTTCGCGAAGGCGACGAAGTCGTCATAAGCGTCGAAATGGAAGTCTTCCACCGTCGGAAGCGCCTCATGCTCCCGGACATATTTCATGGCGTACTGGTCCACGATGCCGTTCAGGACGATGGAATAGGTCAGTCGGGAATACTTGTGCGCCTTGACCTCGAAATCGGGGGTGATACCGCCGCCGTCACGGACCGTACGGCCATGGAGGGTCTTGAACTCATGTGTCAGGGAATCCGGGATATGGCCCACGCTGCCGTCTTCACTGCGATGGCTGTAGTCGATGGCCTGCACGCAGCGGCCGGAGGGCGTATAGTACTTGGCCGTGGTAACCTTCAA
>JAEEGK010020174.1_pt1 | contig 14202 bp, 12 predicted proteins | sample 8958771 | NCBI WGS metagenome assembly JAEEGK01 (sample SAMN16246547, study PRJNA631951) | gut metagenome | biome: gut microbiome; feature: rumen; material: SC-attached | host: Bos | place: Iran: Karaj | collected 2018-10
CAGAGCTTCTGGAAATGACAGAAGAGGCTCACCTGCAGCTTAGAAAAATCCGTCTGCTTTATGTGCAGCTTATGACTCTTAATACCAAATCTTCAGTTTTGCTGGATGAAGTAATTGAAGAAATGGAAAGCAGCTTTTTGAAGATTACAATTATTTTTGCTGTGATTACAACAATCTTCCTTTCGCTTTTGATTTTGATTGTAACAACCAGAGTCTCAAGAAGAATCATAAAGATCAAAAACATGACTTCGACACTGGCAGAAAAAGACTTCTCTGTAAAACTGAAACCGGAAGGCAGCGACGAAATGGAACTGCTTATGACGAACATTAATAACATGGTTCGTCAGGTAAACGACTTCTTCCTTATGGTAAAGTCTACTGCTAAAAAAGCCCTGGATGCAGAATCTTCAATTAATGAATCTGCAGGAAGTACCGCCGACGCTTCTGCTTTAATCGATTCAAATATTGATGAAATCAATAAACACTTCTCGGATGCGGTTGCCGTTATCAATAGTACAATTGGCGTTATTGCAGAAATGAACCTGCATGTTGATACTCTGGTTCAGAGTAACTCATCACAAACTGCCGCTATCGAAAACAGTAATACTGCGGTTAATGAAGTTGTAACAACTCTTGAGTATATTAATAAAATGGCCGTAGAGCGCGTAAGAAATGCCGAAGAAATGCATACTTATGTTGCAGACGGTGATGAAAAGATTTCTTCTACAAACGAGATTTTGAGTAAGGTTGCTCAGCAGCTGGATGAGGTTTACGAGGTTGTAACAATCATCAATAACGTTGCCGAGCAGACAAACCTCCTTTCTATGAATGCGGCAATTGAGTCTGCTCATGCGGGTGAGGCAGGAAAGGGCTTCGGTGTAGTTGCTGAAGAAATCAGATCTCTTGCTGAGGAAACTGCGGAAAATGCAGATAAGATTTCTAAGGTAGTAAACACTATTGTAGAAGCTGTTGAAAATGCAAATACTTCGAGCCAGTCGGCCTTTGAAGCTTTTGAAAAGGTTAGTGCTCATGCAGATCAGATTGTAGGTTCTCTGCAGGAAATTACAGACGGTATTGGAAAGATTGATACTCAGATGCAGCAGATTAAAGAGCGAAGTGAAGAAACTTCTTCTGCTGCCGATGAAATGAATCGTTATTGTGGTCAGCTGGCAGACAAGCAGAAGCAGGTTTCGCTCAAGGTTGATAACATGAACGATGTATTCTTTGCCGCAATGAGTTCGCTGCATAAGATTAAAGATGAAACTGCTGATATTGTAAGTAAGATGAAAAACGTAAGCACTTCAAGTGATGAAAGCTTCAGAAATCTTACTGAACTCGAAAACGTTCTTGAAGAGTTTAAGACAGGTGAGGTTGAAGAAAGCGAAGTTTCAGTTGAAAAGGAAAATGACACAGACTTTGCGGCTGACAACTTTGAAAATACTGCCTCAGAAGAAAAAGCGGCGGCTCCTGATACTGAAAGCGAAGATCAAAGTCAAACTGAAAGTGAAACAAAAAAATATTCGAGTCCTTCTCTTGCGGAAATTGATGCTAAGCTTAACGAGCTTGCTATGACCGGAGGCTTTGGTATTTCTGAAGATGATGCGGCTGCTTTTGAAGTAGCGGCAATTGAAGAGGTTTCTGATGATGAGGAGCCAGAAAAAAAGCCCGAAGCGTCTGAAACTTCTGATACTGCTGAGGAGAATGAAGTTACTTCACAAGAATAAGCAGAAGTGAAACCAGATAAGGCAGAGAAAGCAGGAGCGAGGACGGAAGACCCGGAAGATAATTCTGTATGTTAGCTCCGAAAATATCTGCCATACAGAATATGATAACCGCTGCCACAATGCGCAGCGGCTTTTTTTTGCCTAAGAAAACTGCGGCAAGTGCCATCCAGCCGCGGCCGCTGGAAATATTTGGAACGAAGGAAGAAAGTCTGAGCGTCAGAAGTATTCCGGCCAGTGAAGCGTATAAGGCGGCGAGGCTCCAGGAGAGGGTGCGGAGCTGGCCGGGATTTACTCCCTTTGCTTTGAGAACATCTGAATCGGAGCCGGTGATGCGCAGATAGAGGCCGGCGCGGCTGTACTTTAGAAAAAGGACTGCGAGCGCTGCGAAGGCAGCGGTTATGCAAAGTGCCACTGCGCGCGCCGCCGTCTGTCCACTTCCTCCGGAAAAATTGAAGAAATCCGCCGTCAGAACTCCGCGGGTTCCAAAGACCAGAGAGGATATGCAGGAGGTAAGGGCAGAAAATAAAAGGTTCAGTGCAATTGCGGCGATAAAGCGGTTTGCTCTGCCGGCTTCTACCACTGCCGAAAAGCCCAGTGTAATCAATACTGCACCGAGGCAGGCCAGTAAAGCACCCGCCAGCGGTGAGCCTGTGAGCGCGGTGAATGTATAAAAGAGAAAGGCCGAGAAAGAAACAAGCCCGTCCAGAAAAAGTGCAAGACAGCCCGCATATTCAGAAAAGAGGGCTCCGAGCGAGCAGAGAATCAGAGGGCAGGCATAGGCCAGTGCAGAAAAAAATGCTGTCATGCGCGCCTCCTTCGTGGAAAGGCAATTAAAAACAAAATCACGGCCTGTATCAGACTGCTTACATCAAAGCCGAAATTGTGAAAGAGTGCATAGCGGTTTGCATAAGTTGTCATAAAGCCCATAAGGAGAGAGGAGGGAATCAGTGCCAGAGGATTTGCTCCGGCAATCAGGGCAGCAGAGAAAGCGTTCCAGCCCATACCTGAATAAAAGCCCTGATGGCAGGTAAAGTAAGTTCCCAGAATAGCGGCTGCACCGGTCAGTCCATGAAGACCGCCGGAAATTATTGCAGAACTTAATGACAGTTTTTTACATTCAAAGCCTGCGAAGCGCGAAAATTCCGGTGACGTACCAAGTATACAGAGGCGCCTTCCCCAGCCTGTACGGAAGAGCAGAAACCAGACCGCCATACAGAGGGCAACTGCAAGAAAGAAAGAAACATTAAGTGGTGAAGGTTCAAGAATAGAAGGCAGGCGGGCTGCTTCTGGAATAAAGGCGGTTGCCAGAAGATTGTCACTTTTGCTTCTTGCCGGGCCGCTGATCAGGCCATCAATAAAAGGAACTATTGCGGCTGAAGCAATAAACGAAGTGAAGAGAAAGTCTGCATTGCGCATAATCTTGAAAAGTGCAGAAAGAGCGGCGAGCAGGGCAGAGCTGGCAAAGGCGGCAAGAACTGCAAGGGGGAGGGCAAAGGAAACCGGCAGCTGGGTGCCTGCAAGAATCACGGCACTCACAAAGCCCCCGAGATAAATCTGACCTTCGCCGCCTAAGTTAAAATCACCCGATTTAATAGAAATAAGTGCGCCGCTTCCGGCGAACATATATAAAGCGGAAAGGTTTAATGCTGAGCCTGTATAATAAATATTCATTCTGCTTTACCTATTATGATTTTTGTTCCGCTTTTTGCAAGTCCTTCGAGACGGGAGTAAAGTCTTTCTGTTGCCTCCAGGTCAAGGCCGTGGGTCGGGGCGAAAAGATAAAGCTCTTCTGGATTTTCAGCAAGCTCTCGTTCGAGAATAAGTCTCTGCAGCATTCCTCCGGAAAGACAGAGGGCCTTTTCATTCAGCCGGATATTTACCTCTGCCTTTTTAAGGAGTGAGTGGGCGTATTCTTCCAGCTGGTGCTGCTTTTCATTTGTATGATATGCCGTACAAAGCTGGAAAATTGTCAGATTTGGATTTGAGGCGCGGAAGCTTTTATCTGATGGTATGTAGCCGATTCCTTTCGTTTGCTTCCGTTTTTCAAGCACTTCGTTTTCGTTTATATTCTTTTCTTCTATAAAATCCGGAATGGTGACAGTTTTCGTGAGGCCGAAAAGCTTTTGCTTTATATCTGCTTCGGTGATTTCTGCGGCCGCTCTTTTTTCGAGGACGCTTCCATCCTTAAGCAAGATTACCTGGTCTGATTTTTCAAGTGCTTCTTTAAAGCTATGGGTTATGAGTATTATGATAAGCCCGCTTTGAGCGAGTTCTCTGATTTTCTGAGTTTCTAAAAAGGGCGGCTCATCCAGAATTAAAAGAGAGGGATTTTTGAGCAGTGCGCCGGTAAGCGAGGTTATGAAGATTTCTTCCTGGTTGAGAGTTCCTGTGATTTCTGAAAGCTTCCGCCCCGGGAGCCATTTTTGTGCAAAGTCCGGAATCTTTTTTGTCATGGCATGACTTATGCCGATTCTAAGATTATCCCGGACAGAAAGGGAAGGTGCGAGCAGGGGTCGCTGATGAACGCAGACAATTCCGCATTTTATCGCATCTTTTGGTTTTCTGATTTTTAGTTTTTTTTGATTAAGATATATGCTGCCACTTGTTGGCAAGATATCTCCGCAAAGGACATGGGCAAGGGTAGACTTGCCCGCACCGTTCTCGCCCAGAAGAGAATAAATCTTTCCCGGCTCGAAATCCAGCGAAACGCCGGTGAGTACGGTTTTGTATGAATATTTTACACAGATATCTTTTAATTGTAACATAAACGATTTATCTAGATCCCCCGGTCAAGCCGGGGGATGACAAGGCAAGTCATGCTCGGGGGATGATAAGGCAAGTCATGCTCGGGGGATGATAAGGCAAGTCATGCTCGGGGGATGACAAGGCAAGTCATGCTCGGGGCTTGACAAAACTTGTCATGCTCGGGCTTGACCCGGGCATCTACTTTATCTCAACCTTTCCAGCACGGATATCTGCGAGCAGGTCAGCCATCTTTTTGCGGATATCTTCAGGTACAGTCTTGATGTAGTTTGGGTCATCCTGAATAAAGTCTACAAAGCCTTCTTTGATACCTACCATGTCTGCGGTACCCCAGGAAGTTTTGTCTTCCAGGAATTCAATTGTGACGTTATAAGACATTTTCTTCTGTTCCATAACGCTGGAAGAAATGATGGTTCCCGGAGCCTTTGCAAAGCCGTTATCATCAAACCAGGTGATGTAAACTTTATTATTTACTGCAGAAGTAATAACTCCCTGTGAAGCACCGCCGCAAATCGGAAGAATTACATCTACACCTTTTTTTGCAACTGCATCTGCGAGCTCTGCACCCTTACTTGCATCGTACCAGTTTCCTACAATTCTGAAGTCTACTGTAGAGCTTGAGTTTGCTGCCTTAGCACCCTTTTCGAAATACGGGTAGATGATATTGTTCATAACAGGATATTCCTGAGCTGCAATCAAAGCGAGCTTGTGACTCTTTGACATCAGCCCTCCGATATAACCTGTAAGATATGACTGTTCATACTGGTTGTAGCAGACTGTATGGATATTCTTGTTGCCTTCTTTTGTTGCATCCAGAAGAATAAACTTCTGATTTGGAAACTGCTTCAAAATTGGCTCAACAAGGTCTGGCAGGGATGGGTTAGATGAAATGATTACATCATACTTGCGTTCTGCGCAGAGGGCTGTAATCTTTGCGCCCCATTCTGCCTGGTTGGTGCCGGCTTCCATAACAAAAAGGTCAATCTTGTTTTTCTTTGCAAGAGACTGATTCTTTTTTTCGACAGCGGCTTTTACACCCTGTACGAGCATATTATAGGTTGGACTGTCATCAATGATGCCAGGAACAAATACTGCAACAGATTTTTTACCTGCGCTTTTAGCAAATCCAAAAGAGAGGATTGCGGCAAAAATAATTGGAAATAAAAGTATCTTTTTCATGGAAATAAATATAGTTTTATATAAAACTAAAGTCAATACATATTACATAAAAATTCCACACGGATTTGGAAACAGCTAACGCTGTTTCTGTTTCATTTTGTCTTTAATTTAAGAAACCTAAAAAAGATTTTGCGTTAGCAAAATCCAAATCCGTGTGACAATATTATTTAAAATTGTCTCGAATTTTCAGTAAAAATTCATAAAATAAATGTTTCTCTTTTTCGTCAAAGCCTTTGTAAAAAGTGGAGAGGAGGTCTTTTGATAGTTCCATGGCGGTATTGTTAAACTGTTTTCCTTTTGCGGTCAGGAAGATGATGCGGCTTCTTTTGTCGGCCGGGTCTGGTTCTCCTGTGATAAATCCTTCTGCTTCCAGTTTACGGACGAGTACTGTTGTTGTGGACTTATCGCGGTTGATTTTTTCGGCGAGTTCTCCCATAGGCATTTTTTCGTTTACACTCAATTGAAAAAGAATATTTCCATGCGATGAGGCAAAGTCTGGGAAGCCCCTTTCCTTTAATTTTTCAGTCAGGAAGTCAGCTGTTATAGAATGAATGTTCGAAAGCAATGATATAGAAGAATTTACGTCCATGGCAATATTTTATCACTAAATCTTCTTGTATTTAATAGTAATAATTGTTAAATTTTAAATATGTTTGGTTTTATATTAAAAAAGAATTTTTGTGATGGTTGGGATAATCTTCTTTCTGTTATTATGGCAAATCTTGTTTTTGTTTTTACAGGAATAGGACTTGTTTTTTTAAATGCTTTTGCCGCAAAATCGGGTATATTGGCCTTGTTATGTATTCTTTTTACCTGCGTTGTACTTTCTATCCTGATATTTGCTTATAGTGATTCAGCAGCTCATATTGCAAACTTTGAAGGAATCCATATGCTTGATTTTTTTAAGCAGATTCCGGGAGTCCTAAAAGACGGCGCCTTATTTGGTCTTATGAACGCCGGCGTATTTCTGATCTCAAGTTTTTCAATAAAATATTATATTGTTGAATCGGGAAGTCTTATTGGTTTTGCGGCCGGCTGTGCAATTTTCTGGGTAGACTTTTTCTATCTGCTTGCGATTCAGTGGTTTATTCCTATTCGCGCCCTCATGCATAATAACTTTAAAAAATGCTTGAAGAAAAGCTTTATAATTCTTTTTGATAATACCGGTTTTTCTTTACTGATGGGGCTTTATAATCTGATTTTGATTGTACTTTCTGTTGTTTGTATTGGATTCTTTCCTTCAATGACAGGTCTTTTGATTGCCGATACTAATGCTATGCGCGTTCTGCTTTATAAATATGATTATCTGGAAGAGCATCCGGAGCTCAGGACAAAAAAAGAGCGCCGTCAGATTCCATGGGATGATCTTCTTGCCGAAGACCGAAACATTCTCGGTCCTCGACCAATCAGAAGCTTCCTCTTCCCATGGAAGGATGACCAGCGCCAGGATTTGTAAAGAAATTGCGTAGCAATTTCCAATCCGTGTAGCAATATCAATTATTTCTCAATTACACAAGTTTCAAGTTCTAATACTGTACCGTCTGCAGTTTTTAGAACATAATTGTTCTCTGAATTGTCATCTGATGTTCCTGCTACAGAGCGAGCATAGAATGCCTGTTCACTCAAATAAAAAACTTGATTCTGGTTAAGATGTGTATACCTTTGTGTATAAAGATAAACATCTGCTGTTCTTGTAGATAATAAACAGAACCACATCTGATAATCATTTTCTTTTAAGCCACTCTTAGTTGATGATGTGCCTCTTGGAACTTCGCAATAATTATTCTCTGAAATAGGGTAGTTTTTACCAGAGCTGTCTTTTACATACCAGTCATAAACATGTGATTGTGTATCATTAGAAAATGTCATTGAGTAGGTAGGGGGTGCACTTTCTGTTGTTACAATCACGCAGCTCGAGAATAAGCCAACAATCATTGTCAGAAGTAATACTGGAAAAAGTTTTTTCATTTTTTGCTCCTTGATATAATAATTTACCATAATATTATTTACAAATCAAATCAATTTCGCTTCCGTCAGAACCGGCAAGATAAAGCTGTGGCCCGGCACTTGCGGAACGGCAGGCTACGGAAACGACCTGAGCTCTTTCGTAAAGGCAGTAGGTTACATCGCGGTCCAGCCAGACACTTTCACTGCTGCGGTAGTCCCATGGCTCAAGAGGGTAGTCATCTTCAAAAGAGAAGTATACTACATAATAGCCTTCTTCCAGGTTTACAATGCGGTCTTCATGGCCCGGCTGGATTGAACGGTTAAAGCTGGAATTTGCAAAGGTAACTGTATTATCCTTTTTTACACACCAGTCTTGAATTACATAAGAAGTTTCATTTCTGCAGGTGATGCTGTGCTTTGTACTTGCAGGAGGTGTCGGATTAGCCGGAGTTGAACCTCCTGTAGTGCCTCCAGAAACAACTGTGGTCTTTTTTTCTACTATAACTTCATCATCCGGGTGAACAATAATACAGCTTGAGAAGAATACAGCAGCAACTGTTGTTAAAAGAATTGTCTGAGCTGCTAAAAGGAAAGAAATGTGTTTTTTCATAAAAAATCTCCCGTGTTTGGATTTGCTTGTATATTTAGACACCTGGGAGATAAAAAAAGTGCACTTTTCAGTGCACTTTTTTTTAGGTTTATGCCTTACACATCAGCAGGGTTTTTGCATCGAGGTTTACTTTTCCCTCGCCGTTCTTAAGGATGGAAAGGGTGATTGATTTTCCTTCGGCTGCAAGATGAGCAACTGTCGCAAAGTTTGAAAGCTTGTCGTCATCAAGTGTAGCCTTTAGGTCAGCAGCTTCGTTTGTAAAGCTGAACCAGGCAGTCATTTTCTCTGATTTGATAAAGTCTGCAAAGCATTTGATGTCTGCGCCAGACGCTTTATTCATATCAAGACCATCTACAACGATAGTAGAGATTTTTATTCCACCGTCTTTCATTGCCTTAAGGGTGTTTACAACCTTTGGCAGAGTGAAGGTCTCCTGATTAAAGTTCAGAATAGTACGGTTGCGCACGATATCTTCATTAACATCATCAAGATTAAGGCTCTTTTTCTTTGCAATTTCTGCGAGAACGCTTGAATACCATGCAATTACATTTGAAGACTGCTGGTCAAAAGAAACATGAATGAGAGCTTTGTCGTTAAGAAGAGAATCAATTCCGAACTGAACCAGAATAGATGTCTTTCCAAGTCCTTTTTTTGCTGTGATAAGTCCCATTTCGCCGTCTTTTAAACCTGCGTTTGTAACATCAAAATATCTCACAGGGCTGTGAGCGATTAAATCTTTCTTATCCATAGTTAGACCTCCTGAGGTGCAAATATTTTTAAATCAGCTATCTGATTACTTTCTATATTCTAAACTATGAATGCGGTAAAAGCAAACATTTAAAATAAAAAAAACGGTGGTTGAGTGCTTCGCGAAGCGAAGTGTACCGAAACCACCGTTTCATGTAAGCAGGTGGTCTCGATACGCCGCTTTTGCGGCACTCGACCACCGGATGTTACAGCTTATTTCTTACCAGCTGCTTTTTCTTCCTTGTGTTTAGCGATGAGTTCATCAGCTACGTTATTAGGAACTTTACCGTACTTGAGGAATTCCATTGTGAATTCACCCTTACCCTGAGTTGAAGAACGGAGGATAGTAGAGAATCCGAACATTTCTGAAAGTGGAACTTCTGCGTTTACAGTAGATGTGTTGTTTTCATCAGTTGAATCAACAATTACACCACGGCGCTGGTTGATAAGACCGAACAAGTTACCCTGGAACTCTGTAGGTGCAGTCATCTGTACCTTCATGATTGGTTCGAGGATTACTGGCTTAGCCTTGAGGTAACCTTCGCGGAAAGCACCAATAGCAGCAATCTGGAATGCGTTATCGTTAGAGTCTACAGGGTGGTACTGACCATCATTAATTGTGATCTTAACACCTACGATAGGAGCTCCAATCAAAGAACCTTCCTTCATAGCCTTCTGGAAACCTTTATCACAAGAAGGGATGTATTCGTTAGGAATAGCACCACCCTTAATTGCGTCTACGAACTCGTAGTCTTTCTCAGAATCTGGTTCCATGAATCCGGCAACACGACCGTACTGTCCAGAACCACCAGTCTGCTTTTTATGAGTGTAGTTGAAGTCACCAGTTGTAGTGATAGATTCGCGGTATGCAACCTGTGGTTTACCAGTGATAACTTCACAGTTGTATTCGCGCTTCATACGTTCAACGTATACTTCAAGGTGAAGCTCACCCATACCCTTAATGATTGTTTCGTTAGATTCTGGGTCTGTGTATACGCGGAATGTTGGGTCTTCCTTAGTAAAGCGGTTAAGAGCCTTAGACATCTGCATAGAAGCCTGTTTGTCTTTTGGAGTAATAGACAAAGAAATTACAGGCTCTGGAACGTACATAGAAGCCATAGAGTAGTTTACTCCACCGCTTACGAATGTATCACCAGATGCACAGTCAACACCGAAGAGTGCAACGATATCACCTGCACAACCTTCGTTGATATCTTCCATCTGAGCAGAGTTCATACGAACAAGACGTCCAACCTTGAATCTCTTCTTATTGCGTGTGTTATAGAGTTCTTCACCCTTCTTAATCTTACCCTGGTAAACGCGAGTATATGTAAGCTGACCGTACTGACCATCATCAAGTTTGAAACCAAGTGCAACACATGGCTTGTTATCAACTGATTCAAGTTCTACTTCAGCTTCGTTGTTGTCGAGGTCGAGAGCAACGTTGCGTACTTCGTTTGGAGCTGGGAGGTAGCGTACTACAGCGTCGAGAAGAGGCTGAATACCCTTGTTTACGTGTGCTGAACCACAGAATACACCTACGAACTGCTCAGCAAGAGTTCCCTTACGGATAGCAGCAATAATCTTGTCTTCTGCAACTCCATCGTAACCCTTTTCCATGATTTCTTCCATCAAAGAATCATCGAACATAGAAGCAGCGTCGAGGAGTTCTTCGCGGTACTTTTCTGCATCGTCTTTCATGTTTGCAGGAATTTCTGCAATGCGGAGATCTTCACCGTTTGGTCCGTCGAAGTAGATAGCCTTCATTCCAACGAGGTCTACAACACCTTCGAGCTTGTCTTCAAGACCAATTGGGAGCTCCATCATATAAGCGTTCAAACCGAGCTTTTCGCGAAGCTGCATGCGAACGCGAACTGGGTTAGCACCCTGACGGTCACACTTGTTTACAAATGCAACACGTGGTACATGGTAGCGCTTGAGCTGGCGGTCTACAGTGATTGACTGAGACTGAACACCGGCAACGGCACAAAGAATCATAATAGCGCCGTCCAAAACGCGGAGTGAGCGTTCAACTTCTACAGTAAAGTCTACGTGACCCGGTGTGTCGATAAGGTTGATTGTGTAGTCTTTCCACTGAACCTGTGTAGCTGCAGACTGGATTGTAATACCTCTTTCACGTTCCAGTTCCATGTTATCCATTACAGCACCAACACCGTCTTTACCACGAACTTCGTGAATTGCATGAATCTTGTTACAGTAGAACAAGATACGTTCAGAAGTTGTTGTTTTTCCAGAGTCAATGTGGGCACTGATACCGATATTTCTTACTTTTGAAATATCCCAAGCCATATTTTTACCTCTTTAAAAAAATAATTTGCTGATAATATCGGTCTATCTTATCAAAAAACTTGTTTCTATTCAACCAGTTTTATTTCAAAACTGACTTTCCCCTTTATGTTGAGTTTTTTGATTTTTAGACCGGCACTAAGTGTTCCAGCTATTTTTTTTGAAGTAATTTTTTCATCTTTTACTGTAAAAGAAAAACTTGAATTGCCCGACACCTGAGGATTTGTTGATGATGATAAATACAATGCAGTTTTATATGTCGAAGTGATTTTTGAAAAATCCTCTTTAGGAGTAATTGCTGCAGAAAAAAGAATTGCGGGAGAAAATTTAGAAAAATAATAAGTGTTTTTTAATTGCGCACTTATTCCGTTTATTTCAACTTCATCCTGTTTTGTGAATTCTTTTTTGCTTACTGTTGAACTGGTTATAATAGATGGAAGAGGTGCAGTTCCATTTACGCCGGCCGTAAAATTCACGCCTGTTATTGCAGAAGAAAAATTAATTCCATAACATAACTTCCATTCCGTGCAGAGTTCTTTTTCATTTGCCGGAAAAGGATAAAGATTCTGATCCTGAAAATAAAATGAAGCATTTCCTCCAATGCCGGTTTTTACAAACAGATTTTTAATCATAGTTTTATATTGAATTGCTGCGGCAATTTGCGACTGCCTTGTTATTTTTTTCTCTGAAGGCGTCTGAAGTTTTTGTGCCGGCGAATAAAGTCCATCCATGCAGAAAGAAAAATGTTTTCCATCATATTTAAAATCCATGCGGTATACCGAATTAAATTCATTAAATGGATTTTGATATGTATTATCCAGAAAACAAAAATACAGCTTTTTAAATTGAATTGAAAACTGAATGCTTGTGCAGAGATTTTTTCCGGCAGAATAATAAGCTTCCGGTAAAAACCATTTTGAACTTGAATATTCTTCATGCGAAAAAAATCCCGCCGTAACTGCTGTATAAATTTTTAATTTGTCACTATTTAATGGAAAAGAAAAGCCGGCAAGTGCAGAAAAGCCTTCGCTTTGTGAAGTATTTTCAGGAGCTTTTTCGGTTGTCCAGTAATTTAGCACAAGCTTTTGAAGAATTGAATTTTTATTTTTGTATCCTCCTTCTAAAAATATTCCAAGCGGTTTTGTATAAGAAGAATAAGAAGGAAGACTTGCAGAAACTCCGCTTACAGTCATCGGCGAGAATGAAAAAGGCGAAGAATAATTCGAAATAAGCGGATTGTTAATTTTAGATAAGCTTCCGCTGAAATTTAATTTGCCAAATTTTATCTGGCAGGGAAGGGTGCTGCAAAAAGAATCAGTAAATAGATGAAAACCGTAAGTATTCTGCAACTCTGCAGTTTTTTCCTTTTCGGCGTTTACGTAATCCTTGTAATTTATATAGACTGAACTGTTTAAAACAGGAGATTGAAATTTAATTCCGGAATTAAAATCTGAATCGGCGTAAAGCTCCAGAGAAGTTTTGTTTATAAAAAGTTTTTCTTCGGCAGAAAGAGGAGGCGAGGAGACTTTTTGTGTCGCGGGTAACTGATGAACTGTTGCGGCTACTTGCTGACCCACCTCAGCTAACTGCTTGCCCGCTGCGGGTGCTGCAGTTAAACAACATGAGAAAATTAATATAAACAGAAATTTTAATATGTATTTTTTCACATATTAATAACTGCAAAAGATAGTAAAAAAAGGAAATGAAAATTGAAAAAAAATAAAAAAAAGTTAAAAAAAAATGAACGATACCTGCCGTAAAACGTTCAAAGTATCGTTCATTTCATTTTTCAGTTTTTGCAAGGCAAAAACATATATGTATTAAAATTAATTAACAGTGCTTGTTACGTAGCTTTCGCTCTTTTCAAATTCAGAAATCTTAAGGATTCTGGATTTCCAGTATTCAGCTTCGCTTTTTGTTGTATAAGGACCAACTCTAACTCTATAGAATAATTTGTCCTTGTTGTCCTTATATGTAAAAATATCTGACTGAATCTTATTTGAATCAAGCGCAGTTCTTGCAGTTTCTGCTGCCTTTTTATTGCTGTAAGCGGCAACCTGAACCCAATACTGTGTTACTTTCTTTTCTTCTGCAGCAGGTTTTGCTTTTGCTGTTGTAGTTTTAGCAGAAGAAGCTGTTGTTGTTTTTACAGTTGAGCTTGCAGATGCTGTCGCAGAACTTGAAGTTGTAACAGCAGCCGGTGTTTCAACTGTTTTTACAGTTGAACCTGTTGAAGTTACCTTTGTTTCTACTGTTTTTGTCTGCTCAGGAACATTTACAGTTATGTTAATATTCTGTGCAGGAGCAGGCTGTTCAGAAATCAATGAATTCTTAAGAGCATTCAAATCAATAGTTGTTGAAGCCGGCTCAGAAGAGTTTACATTTGGTGTATTAATTGTTGTATTATCTGAGTAAACTATAAGTTCATCTGTAGAAACAGGTGAATGAATATAATCTATTGGCGATGAAGTTGAAGAAGTCTGTGGTGGATTAATCCAGCCTGTATCTGTATTCTTTTTCTCCACAGGTGCTACATTTGCCATTACTGGAGTTGGAGTTCTTGAATTGGAAAACATAAGAGCTGCGCCACCAAGGACTACCAGTAAAAATGCTCCCACTGCGGCTATAATCCATAATGTGTTTTTCTGTTCCATAAAATCCTCTTTGCACTGGTCTATTAACCAGCCACCTACTCAAAATATCGGAATATGAAAAAAATAGTTTAGAATTTTTTTTTATTGATTATAAAAATCTGCTTGACATAAAATAATAAACAAACTATATTGTAAAAACTCATTCCCCGATTGTGTAATGGTAGCACTTCAGATTCTGGTTCTGACTGTGGGGGTTCGAATCCTCCTTGGGGAAATAAACTGAATCAGAAATGGTTCAGTTTTTTTATGGCTCCCTCGAATATCGGTTTAG
>JAEEGK010020175.1_pt1 | contig 14202 bp, 20 predicted proteins | sample 8958771 | NCBI WGS metagenome assembly JAEEGK01 (sample SAMN16246547, study PRJNA631951) | gut metagenome | biome: gut microbiome; feature: rumen; material: SC-attached | host: Bos | place: Iran: Karaj | collected 2018-10
ATCCACGTTTTATTGACCATGTTTTTAAAGATGTTACTTCTTTTGAAGAACGTTGCATCAAGAAAGATTGTCTTGCTCCTGGCGACCGTGATTGGCTGTTGCCCTGGCGTTGCTCCATGCACAAATGGACCCTTATTGATATGTGGGATGACGACGATATTGGCCTGGTTACGCTTGCTAATGCTTTTTGCGCATACTGTGAGCGCCATGGAGTTGTAGACTTTTCAAAAGATATTGCCGAGTATCGTCGTTGCCCGAATCCCGGTTCTGCTGATCATTTATTCTATAACGTAGGCTTTAATTGCTGAGCGCAAAGGAGGTTTTTTTATGAATTTGAAAGGTATCATTACCGCTTGGACCATGCTAGTAATCTTTATTAACATGGTAGTGTGCTGGGCTTGGCAGTTAGGCCCGTATGCTGCGCGGTAAAATCAAATGAGGCTCCACTATATATGGGTGGAGCCTTAAGCTTTTATTCTTGCTCGTCTTATGTAAGGCGGTCGAGAATAAGGGCTTAATAAAGACCCTAAGGTAGGCTTACAGGTGTGCCTTTCCTATTATTTTAAAACCGAGAAAACACCGTAGGGGGAAACCCAGAAAGGAGCCATTATGGCTAACAACGTAAAAATCATGCACAAATCTAATCACATCTCCGAAAAATCCGGTCGTCGGTTTGCAATTGATACCTATACCGGTAAAGAACAAACCGGTCCAATGGTATTGATGCCGATTCGAATCGGCAAAAACCTGCAGGAATGGTTGGATGAAATCCATAAGAAAGAGGAGGTACGTAAACAGGCATAACCATTTTTGCCGGTCGTCCTATATTAGGGCGGCCGGCCCTTTTATTTAGTATCGTTATTTATTTAACGGTGCTAAATAAAGGGGCCTTTATGGCTACCTAATTTAGAGCCCGGGCGAGGCCAAAATATCGCTGGAGAAAACTATGTTAAATTCTTACAATCACAAAGCCGAAATGATTAATCGTGTTAATGCTTGGTTGGAAGATTATGCTTCCGATAATGCAAACATGGAACCATTAGAAGCAATGGCAGAAGTTTTATTGGAATCAGCAAAAATGGCTGGCTACGATGTAAAAGAAGCAAACCGTTATGCTGACGATTACAGTGACGATTTTGTTCCTGCAAATCTGGTTGCTGCCATGAAAGCCTTGAAGAAGGAGGTGGAAGCAGCTTAAAGGACTGGGTCGACCGCTCTATATAAATAGGGCGGCCGGCCCCCTTATTTATTTTCGGATTTATATGCCGAAGATAAATAAAGGGACAACGGTTCCTTTAAAATGTCCATTTTTAAAATAAAAAAAGGAGGAAGAATTATGGACAAATATTTAGAAGCATTGGTAAAACGTACGCTGAGCATGAATGGCTTGAATGTAAAAAGCCATACTGGCGAAAAAGACATGCTCATGAAAATCCGCGGATTATTAGTCGCCGGTATCGACGTTAAATCCGCAGAAGTCGCTATCGAATATAAACACGATGGCGTAAACGTATTCCGCGACTGGTTCGAATCGCTGAAACTTGATCAGTTCTATATGTGGAAGGAAGGAAATATTATGAATTATTATATTCCTTCTTTCGCAGATAAGGAAAAGATTCATGCCGTATTGGCACAGTTGTTTCAGAAAGTTTGGGATATTTCCGAAGAAGAATACTTTACCCGTTTGACCAAAATTTATAAGAAAAAATATTACGGTGGACGGCATTACGAGCTGTATATGTCGGACATTCGTAATCGCAAATGTGCCAAAGAAAGCGGAAAACATTGGCATAAATAATTAACAACTGCGCCTGCCGTTCTTGTATTAAGAGCGTGCGGGCACTCTTTATTTTATAGGAGGAACAATGATGAACGAAAACAAAGAAATTGTTCAGGGGATGATCGAAGGCTTTGCAGAATATTTTGGCAGCATTGAAATTACTGAAAATCTGCTGAAAAAAGATTCTGGTACTGTTAATTATGAAACTGTTAGAATCTTTAAGTTTAAGAAGGGAGGCAAAGCTTCATTTAAAAAATAGTGCTTTTGCCCGGCTTATTTATATAGGCCGGGCCTCTCGTATAGCTCAAAAAATGTTACATTATATGTTTTCAGAATTAAGTAAATAAAGGAGGAATTCATTATGGCAAAGAAACATGTTCAGATTCCGCAGTTATATTTCGCAGATCAAGTTGGCATTGGTATCGAATTAAATGACGGTACTTTTAAAATTGAAAATGTTTTGTCTGGTACCGAAATTAAATTTCGATATTCTATGGCGGTATCGGCAGAAGAGGCAGCAAACAACATTAAATACAAGACCGCCACAAAGAAAGCCGGCGCAGACTGGAAAAACTATATTGGCTTTTTGAAAGTACATTTTGCGCCGTATCCTGGGACTACTGTGTTCCCGAAAGACGCTGAAGAATACAATAAAAAACAGGAGGAAAAGAACATGAACAAAAACGGGGTAGGGAACGAAAACGCGAACGCAATTGAAAATGCAAATGTACAGAAAGAGGAGGAGAAATCTATGAACAAGATCATCGACAACACTGTTAACAATTACATGGAAGAAGCCAAAGCAGCAGCGATTAATCCGGTTCCGAATTTCATGGACGCAGTAAACAACTTAAATGAAGAGGAGGCAGAAACTATGAACACTGAAGAAAGAGCATTATTGGAAGAACAGGCATTTCAGGGCGAAGTAGAAGCAATCAATGAAAACGATAAAGAATTAGCAAAAATCGAAAAGATTATTATTGCAGCCGGCGGTGCATTTGCTCATTTGAAGGGAAAGGTTTTCGTTATGAGCGATAACGGAGGCATTAAGTGTGATGGCGATATTGCTATCGAAGTAGCCCGTAAAGTATGGGTCGAAGCTGGAAAGATTTTTGATCAGGCTACAACAACTGCTATCAGAACCGGTTTAAAAGAATTGTTTTATAGCAACAAGGCAAAACAAGAAACAACGGCTCAGTCTAAAACTGATACCGTTGAAAAAAAAGCGCCCGAGAGCGCAGTTGAAAACAAAAAGGAGGAAACAACTATGACTAACAATCCGTATGATGCCGTTGCTGCAATGCAGCCTACATTCAATCCGTACATTACTGTGCGGTTTAACGTGATTAAGGGCGGCGAAAAGGTTCCGCAGGAAAGGTCCATTACCTGCTTGAGCATGAAAGACCGCATGAAACTTGCCGCAGAAGGCAAAGTAAAACCTATGAAGCTGGAATCACCGACGTATTACACCGGCAGTCTGTTCAATGGGAACAAAAAAGTCGGTACCTGGGCCTGGAATACGGTCCGTTGGGCATATCCGACATTGACCCTGGACACTGCCGATGGAAAAAAGAAAACGTATTCGTTCAACGGCACTGATCATGACAAACCGTTGGACAACGTGTCCATTTTGTTGATGGCCATGGTACAGGTCATTGGTACTGTTCGCGGCGTTAAATCGACCGTGAAATATTATCCGAAAAAATCCGGTAATACGGCCCCTCGGACTGTCGCCGGCACTGCAAAACCGTCTGCACCGGCTGCTACTGTTGCTACTGCTCCGGCAGTTGTTGAAACTACGCCGTCTATCGAAGAAGACGTAGCATTCTTCATGAACTAAGACGTCGCATTAGCGGCGTCTTTTTTATTTATTTTTTATTTATTTTTTATTTATTTAAGGAGGAAAATAATTATGACTATGACTATTGAAGAAATCAACGTACAGGTTCAGGCAGCTCGTAAAGAAGTGTTTGGCAAATCCGAAGAACCAACCGCAGAAGAGTTGGCTGCAATGGATGCCGAATTGCAGGAAGACATCCTTGAAGCAGAAGAAAATCAGGCTCGTGCAGCAGAAGAAGAAGTTGCTTCCGACGAAGCTGCTGCAGATGCAGAGGGCATCACGTACGAAGAGTACGTTGATAATAAAGAGGCCGGCGTTTATGATACGCTGGCCGCATTGGACGCAGAAAATAATGCGTCTGTAGTTGCCAACGATGGCAACCCTGACAAAACCTTGGTGGATGGTAACACCACTGATTCGAGCGCAAAGGAGGATGATAATATGCTCGAAGAGATGAAAACGTTAGGATGGATCGAAGATATTAACTTCGATGCCATCAGGGAACTGAGAGTTTCTATGAATGTGCCGCAGGATCCGGAAAAACGCCGGAAAGCGATCGTGTACAGTGCCGAAGCACGTATGCGTATTGCACATCTCAGCATCACGATTGAGCAGACAGGGGCTACTGCCCGCCGTCGTGCAGCACGTATGGGATACAAGCATTTACCGGCCCTGTATGAAACCGTATCGGCTCTTGTAAAGATCGATACCCTGTATGCAGGATATGCTCATGAGCGCCTGCTTGCGGCCAAGTATATGCATGTTGGTCGCGTTAAATTGCGCGATGCCAATAAAGCTGCAACTTGGGTAGACCTTGGAACCAGGGAGATTATCTCGGTATCGTTCGACGGTATCGGCGATAATGCATTAGTCCGGGCCATTGTGCCTAACGTTATCAACTATGGTCTGTGGATCATAGAAAACGTTGCGTGTGCCGGCGGATTCGCGGTGGTATATCGTGACGAGAAAGGGGAATATTTCTCCCTGAATAACCAGATCACCGGCTTAAATAAACCCTGGCAGATGGATAAATGGCTGCGCGATGGTTCTGCGCGTCATTATGTATGCTTTATTGATAGCCCGTCTGGCTATCGTCAGGGTATGATGCCGATGATTTATATTCCCTGGCAGGAAGAAGAAGACCTGTTTATTCAGTCCGAAGAACCGGCTAATCCGTATGCAGAATATATTCAGGATATCCTGAACTGCGCTACTGGCGGCATGTATAAGGTAGAGCAGACTGCAAATGGCGGCAAGTTGCTGCGCGTCGATAAGGGTATTAAGTTGGTCGGCCGTGAATCTTTAGGTGTTACGCCGTCTACGTTCTTCGGTTATGTCAAGAATCTGGCCATTTTCTTAGGCAAGTTTGGATTCTCTAATGGTAACAGTTATGTTTCCGTTCAGACGATCCAGGAAATGGCAGAAAAGAAACTCGGCTTCCCGATTTCTTTACTGGAAGCTTATAAGTTCGGTGGCCAGCATCGTATCAACAGCTTCTGGAAAGGCCATAACCAAATCGTCGACCGAGAAGCTATCTTAACTATCATCGAAGATTTGATTGCTCGCGGCATTATTAAAGGCGTTATTCATCTGAATAATACGCTGGAGGACAGCATTAAGTTTGCGAAGATGATGAACGATCCAGAATATGAGGGTTACCTCGTAGTATTCGGACTGTTGGCCCGTGTAGATTGCTTTGGCGATCTGGACGATGTTAAATGCTCCACCGATTTTAGTCAGCCGCTGGAATTACGTTTAATGGATATCTCCCATACTCCGAAGGGATTTATCCCCCTGTCCAAGCAGGGCATCGTTCAGATGCAGCTGACTGGCGATCCGTTTATCGAAATGTATAAAACGGTTGCGCCGGCTTCGTTAGACCGTACGTTCAAAGGCGTCGAATTTGACGACGTCGATGAAGGCTTGGATGAAGCCACGGATATGGACGTATCTGTCGATAAATATATCCTGTCTGCGGTACAGAGATTATGCCCGCAGGCTATGCAGTTTGACATGCACATCCGTCGCATGGCGATTTCTTCTGTAGCGGATACATTAAATAACCGGTTGAACCGCCTGAATTTAACGGTTTCCGGCCAGTATTTGAAGATCGTTCCTGACTTTGGTGGATATGTTGACACCGCATTGTTAGCTGGCGACGAATTTTATTCTCCGAGATGGAAAACTCAGGTAGGTGGATCTGAGGACGATGGTACTGGTTTTGATGCCGTTATCATTCGGTATCCGCTGGTAGACTTTGGTGCGTTCATCAAAGGGCGCGCGGTATCTAAAGACGAAATGGTTCGTCGTATCTTCGCGCTCAATGTAAGCACAAAAGTAAAACAAGCATTACTGAATATCCTGGAATCCATTACACCGGCAATGGTCATGATCGCGTCCATGGTTCCCGGAACCACGGATAAATTATCCGGCGCCGACTTTGATGGTGACGGTGTAAGCCTGCAGTCTGACCTGGCCGTTAAGAAAGTGTATCAGAATCTGAAGAGCTACTCTAATAATTTTGGCAGTTCTCGGCCCGGTAACAAAGAAGTCGAATTCGATTATAAGCTTGGTCCGATCAGCTTCCTGTATGCATGGGCGCTGGACGAAGACAGCAAGGGTCGTGAACCGAACCCTGCCATCGGCATTGTTGCCGGCCAGAATGTAACTACGTCTTCTGCATTGGCAATGCTGTATCTTGGCAAACTGACGAAAGAACAAATCTTCCATAAGTTCCTGGATTATTATGTGGAAGATGAAAAAGGCAATCTGGTCCTGATTAAAGCCAAACCTGGCAAGAACCCGTATAATCGTCTGTTTACGGCAGATGGTTCTAACGATTTAGGCGTCGACGTATCTTTTGAAGGCAGGGAAGATTCTTACGTAGAAGACTTCGTGAACGCTGCATATGAATGCGATTGGTCGTTTGAATCCTGCGTTCGTTTCCTGTGGGATTATAACGCCGTTCTGTCGAAATCAATGAACGACGTTATTGACGCCGCGAAAAACGGCGCCGTCGTCGTGGTTCCGTTCCTGAAAGTTACCCATGACCGTATTCGGTCTTCCTGCGTTGCTACGAAAGATTATGCCCGCATTGAAATGAGCCGTAGTGAATTAAAGATTGCAAGCTATACTCCTCCTTGCGGCAGCGAATCTTCCAAACGCGATCAGCAGAAATCCGGCATGCTGCTGATGGTCAATGATCCGGTCGGTATCATGAAACGCCGCATTTTCGCTTTGGCCAAAGACCGTTTAGAAAAAGCATTAGACTGCGATATCAAGACCGATATCCAGGAAGCATCCGGCGGTAAAATGCTCGACGGTTCTGTCGCATTAGCCTGTGAATTCTTCCAGGATTTGATGAAAGCGCAATCCAATGATAAACCGGCAGCGAAACGGCATGTTCTCAACATGACGTATTCCATGATTGTTGAAGACTGCGGTATTACGGATCCGGAACAGATTCTCGGCATACTGCTGAAAGCATCCAAGTATACCAAAGAGGGAGAAGATGGCGTTGTGCATTATAGCTCCTTCTATGCACAGTTTGCAGAACTGCTGCATCATTATGTCAGCAAATTCAATAAAGACATGCGCTTCGAGAAACGCGTTTATGGTTTCAAAGATGCAGAAGCATACGTCGGCAAGAAAGTAACATTTGAGAACGGTTTCAGTACGGATGGTTTCTATGTTGACGAGCGTATTAACGGTACGTTCTGCCTCGAAGCTGATGAAAAGAATCGTCCGATTATCAGCAAGCGCGTTCTCGATATGATCCCGCAGAATAAGGGCGACAACAAGGTTGTTGTAATGCGCATGTGGAAAGCATTCTTCGAGAAAGAAGATACTTCCAAGATCTGCGTCGATCCTACCTTCGATGTAACGAAGCGCATGGAAATGATTGAACAGTTCCGCGAATGCGATAACTTCAAATTCGAAGTGAAGCTGTACAATCCTGTTACCCAGCAGTTTGCAACCGAAGAACTGTCTAAACTCCAGGTTAAGGATTATGTTCCTATGCTGATGACCAATATCATTGGTAAGTCCGGCAAACCTTGCAGACTCGGCTTCATTAAGCGCCCCGGCGGTAACAGCGTATACCTGCAGCGTATCATGAACCGTCAGTTCACGATTAAAAACGTGATGAAGATGGGTAAAGATTTGGAGACGATCTGCATCGTAGCGGAGGAGGTGGCTTAATAGCCTCCGGCCTCCGGCTTGCCCAGTATCCCTCCGGGCAATGGGCAGCAAACCTGTTCAAGCGGCAGCAAGGAGTACAAGCGGCTCAAGGAGCTTCTTGTCTCCTGCATGTCGTTTTGTTCGTGATTCCAATTGTTACTTCCGTCTCCTTGGCTTTTTCGGGATGGTTGGTTCGTCCTTACAATTTCTACTTTAAGTTATTTTTCAAGAGGAGGTAGTTGTTATGCCGATGCCTGATGCACTGTATGCAAAGCTTGATGCAAAATTCAAAGAGCTGGGTGCTGATCCGGACTTTGGAGATGCAATGAATTGCGACCATATAACAATTATGTTGGAAGAATTAGTTAAAGCCGGGTTCAATCTGGACGCTTTTCTGGAAAAACAGGTCGAGTTCTATGATATGAGAAGCGAAGTCGAAGATCTGTATTATGTGTTTAAATCTACGGGAGGTGTGATTTTATGATTCGTACTATTAAAAGTGAGCCCGCCGGCAAGGAACATACTTCGTATGAATTCATTCATCACGATATGTTATTTCGTGCCTGGGATGAGCTGGGCAAAGGTCTTGACCGCCTTCGGCTCGAGATTCAGGTCAAATATGCCGCCATGCGGGAAGATAAAACCCGGCGTGTATATTATGTCGAACTGATCCAGAATCTGGAAAATCAGTTCACCCGTATGGTCGTGGAAGGCTTAAACGGGGGATCCATCGAGATTATTAAGACTGCAGAAGTTACCGTAAAAGAAAGAGAGGTGGCATAATATGCCGAACGAAGTTACCGTATTATTCAAGAATATCGCATTAAAAGGCGCCGCCGACGACGGCAAAGGAAAATTCGAACTGGTATCAACCGGCGACATCAAAATCACTGCTGATCCGACTACGATTTTAGCAATGGCAGAATACCTGGAGGAGGTGGCTGAACATGAGAATTGAATTTATGAATCAGAAGGGCAAGCTCGACTTTGATATCCGCGAAAAATATCCGCTGATCTGGCATACGGACAGCGACGGAAAACAAGTCGACGAGCTATATGTGACCCCAGTCAAAGGATCTGTTGAACTTTCCTGCGATATTATCGTCGATACGGGAAGCCTGAAAATTACAGATTGCCTTCGGCTGATGCGTGTCATAGACAAGCTGGACAAGAAAGAACATGCCTGCTATCGTATGGCAACTGATGAACAGGCTGGGTCCTAATCGTTTGTCCCGCGTTCTTTCGCTTGCGTGTTGTGATTGTTTCTTCCGTCTCTTTGGTTTTTTCGGGCGGGTTAGTTCCTGCCTATATTCCGTTAGTTTTTCTCTGTCTTTTTCGTTTTTCGTAAAAATAAAAAGGCAGACAGGATTGGGTGCTAACATGTTCCGCCCATATAAGTGAACAGTATTTTGGCGGGTTTCCAGTCATCCCTTGCAGAAAGCATAAAAACTGATTTTCTAACATAGTCGATATGTGACCACGGATTCCGGAATTCCGTGGCGGCTGGCGTGTATGAAGTAGTGCAGGTTTAGTCGTTCCTAGCACCAACCCATACACATATGCCACCGCTGACAAAAGTAAAAACGAACAGACCCGTGAGAAGCGCGGCAACCCAGTTTGCATGTTTATGGGAAAAAGAACATGCCATCGGAGGCAGGAGTGCACGCCTGTCGGACCGTAAAGCGTTATGTCCTCGGGGACGCAATAGAAAAAAGATCCCGAGGCGATTCTTCGGTTGTATAGCCCATTCTCACGATACGAGAAGCAACCCTGTTCCGGCAGTAACAGATCCGGACATACTGACAGAGTGTGGACGCACACAGGGCAAAAAAGAATCTAAAGGCAGGCTAACGGAGCCTATCCGCTACTGAAAATCCGACCTGATCCACTTCGGAGAAATGTGTGTGGATCCCGCTCACGCTGCAGCAAGTGAGCCCAGGCGAACAGGGCGTCGGCCTGAACCAACAGGCGCCCCCGATATAACCGTATCGTTAGATAATGGTGCGGTTATATCGGAATGTATCCAAAAATATATTTTATTGTTCTATGGAGGTGCGTTATGCCGAAATTCAAAATCGAAGAAATTAGAAACAATCCTCAAACCGGTGGTTTCTGCTGTGACTTCGAATACGAAGGCAATAAATACTATGCTGATGTAAGTTATGTGGAATTCTGCGGAAACGAATGCATGATTTTTGCATACGACTGCACAGAGCCATCAGGAATAAACTGGGGTGAACTGTACTGCAACCGCGATGTATCAATCACGCCGGAAGCGTTAGTCAACTGCATCGTAGAATTCATTCTCGAAGATGCAGGGGAGGACGCTAAATAGTCAATAACGGCAAGCCCGTCGCCGTATAAGAGCGGGCCCTGCATCGGTATCATGTAATGTGGTATCGATGCAGGACAAAAGGTTTGGCAGTGGCATCCTCGAAAAACTGCCTTCCTCCTTGTTCGATAGTGCGTCGCTCGTACAATAACGGCACAGTATCCAGTAAGGAAGAGCCTTACAATGCAAAAATGAACTCATTCTTTAGAAGGGAGGAATGGATTATGCCTTTATACAGAAGGTATGAAGACCCTTACAAAGTTCAGTCTATGCTTAACGAAGCACGGGCTGAATATAACCGCGAAATTAACCGGGGCGCGGACCCGGAAGATCTGATCGATCTGGTGATCCGGATCGGCGAACTGGAAGAACGGCTGAATTTCGCCTGGCAGGACGATGAAGCCGAAGCTTTCGGTTACGACTATTAGGGGAGGTGTGGTTATGCAATACCTGTTCTGGATAGTCGAGCTGTTTTCCATGCTCATGACTGCTTTCATCGGAACCTGCTTTTATGTCGGCGGGTTTATCCTTGCGCTGATTTATGTATTTCTACGCTGGATATATCGTTCTGTAAAGGAGGCACGCGCATGAACACATTGATCGAGATCCTCTTCGCATGCGTGAGCATCGCGATAATCATACTCTTCCTGCCCGAGATAATCGGACTCGGAGTAGTATTCGCCGCTGCGTTCTACCTGATATCGTTCGCGAGCGGTGTGAAGAAAGGGCTTGACCGTTAGTTTCGTTCTTTCTTCGGGGTTCAAATTTTAGTTGTTCCTTCCGTCTCTTTGGTTCTTTCGGGTGGTAAGTTCCTACTTCCATTTCTTGTTTTGCGTGTGATTTTTCTGCAATTCAACTAGGGAACACCTTTGGGTGAAGAAATGGGAACTGAAGCCTGTAAATAGCACTTCGGGAAATACAGTCCAATACAACCGACAGTGCACAATATTATTAAAGGAGAGTGTATCAACATGACCAACGCTATCAACAACACCGAAAAGAAAGCACAGCTGGAACTCGTAGTAATCGGAAGACTGGGTAAAATTCGTATCTGCCGTATGCGTCCCGATGTGTACCGGAGCAAAGCCAGCAACGCAGAAAAGAATGTACCCGAAAAGATGACCCTGCGTCAGGCGATTATGCACACCATCGCCGAAGAACTGGATATGGCTACTGCCGGCTTTGAAAAGCACGGTAAGAAAGTCAATATCGAGATTTACACCGTCGGTCAGGTTAGTATCAAATACTACCAGATGGTGAAGTTCTTGAAGGGCAAGCACTTCCCGACCGCGGAAGACATCGCAAGCCTGTCCGTGAAGAACGACGGAACCCGCAATAACGATACCGCCGAAGATGTGGCAGCCTACACCGCACTGGCTGAAGCGATTGCGAACTGCATCGCGAAAGGCAATGGTGTACACCTGCAGGCATCCGGCAACGCCGATGTGTTCGAGTTAATCGTTCCGGAAGGCGTAACCGTTACCGAAGGACAGAAACTGGACTTCGTCGACGGCGTATCCGCAGAGGGTGTACGCGTTCGTGGCTGGAATAAAGCCAACCGCATGGGTGCAGAAGTTATCGTAAAAGGTACCAAAGCACCGCGTGCATATATCAGCAAGGCTGCTGACCCGAAGAAACCGTGGAACTCTCTGGCTACCCTGCTGGAGACCATCAACGGTATTTGGGAAAGCCTGCCGGTTGCCGATAAGGATAAATCCCGCGACGACGGCTCCATGGAAGACCTGTACTCTGCATAATCCTGTTTCGGGGCGCGTGCTATATGTGCGCGCCCTTTACACGGATTTTCGTCTTTGTATGAAACGGAGGTATTGCAATGACAGTAGAGCGGAACAGATTCTATAGGCAGACACATCAAACGAAGAGGGACCTTGCAACCTCTCAAATCATAAGCAAGGACGGATACCGTGTAAAACTGCCGGCGGAATGTTTTAAAAAGAATACGGGCTTGATGAAAGCCGGCATCCTGAAACATGTAGTTGGCAAATGGAACAAAGAACGGGTACAGTATCTGGTTGACCATTACGGAGCTGTACTTATGGATAACGCAGAGGAAAGGAGCGTGTAAATATGGCAACAGCACAGATCCCGGTCGAAAAGACCATTACCTGCCCCGCAGAGAAGGTGGCACAGGTAGTACTGATTATGAATCAATTAGGGTTTCAGATTAAAGGTACGGCAGCCGGAGCTACCGCGGGAACCGTAGCCATGACCGCAGACCTGACAGACCAGCAGGTTAAAGCTCTGCAGGATATGATTTCCAAGCTGGAACGGCGGGAGACCGTTGCAAATATCCTGAACAAAGCCGGCAAGCTGACCACGAAAACCGTAAACTTCGCAGTTAATGATGTACTGGCACCCGGCGTCGGTCTTGCAACAACGGTTGCAACCGGTATCGCGGGCACCGGTGCAGAATTTGCCTGCAAAGTGGTAAGTGACGGTATTAATAAGATTGCCGAGACAGGGGTACAGACCGTACAGAATGTACGGGTAAGCCCTGACGCACAGAAACTCAAAGGCAGTCTGAAAACCATCGGAAGCTGTTTCGGTCTGTTCGACAGTAACGAATCCGATACAATCAAGATTGCATAGTGCAACAAATCCTCTTTTGCCGAGGCACCTTGTGTGCTTCGGCATTTTTTTACTTTGTGAACGGTCTTCGGACCGGCTTATTTTTTACCCGACTATCTACCCATCCCCCCGACTATCTGCCTAATACCCGACATGTACTCATTGCTTGTATGTTTTTGAAGCCGACACGAAGACTCAAGGGTTAGCCCTTGGTTTTTCGTGTCGGCTTTTTTTATGCACAAGCCGGCGGGGAAACAATGCCTGCTTTATTTACGGAACCCGGACCCTTATTATGCGCGCGAGCGTAAGCGAGCGCAAAATAAAAGCGTAAGCGGGGATCCGGAAAAATGAAGCGCAAGCGTTGTTTCCGGGGCAAAACCTAATCTCGAACACTGGTAAAAACGGAAAGCGTAAGCAACGTTTTTAGCCAGAGCGTAAGCGCGCTCGAGATTAGTTCTGCAACGGAATAAGGAAAGGGGAGTGAGTCCTATGGATATAGGACGAAAGAACCGTCTCATAAAAACGCCGGCGGGCCGGATCTTTGATCCGGGGCTTAGGGTGGGGCCTCCGGCTCAACCTAATTGCGAGCGCTGATTGCGTCCTCTCCAGCCGTACATTTTAATAGACGAAAGTATTCAGAGAATACTTTGCCGACTCCCCCATTTTATCCGAGTTTGTGTCAAAAGTGTGAACTATTTTGTATACAAGTTGCGTTGCCATGAAAATCGGTTTACACTTTTTGCCGACCCGACCGTCGCATTGGCATATTTTTTACAAGAGGGAAGAGATTTTGTCCGCACAGACAGGACTTAATCGTGTCCTGGGGTGCGAGTCCGTCTCTTTGCTTCTTTCGCGTGATTTTTGTTCGTCGTAGCCGTTCGTTCGGCGTTCTCTCTCTAATTTCTACGGAAGAGACTGACGGCGGTGATAAATTCAGTAAAATAATCAAGGAGGTACCCATGAAAACGTACATCATCAACGTAGAACACAAAGCAAGCCGGGAATACGTCATCAAGGCGAAATCACTGGAGGAAGCCAAGCTGGAAGCGATCCGCCGGGCGAAAGAAGATCCGGATCCGATGCATGGGCCGGACCTAACCACGAGCGCGCTTTGCAAAAAAATATGTGATTTCGTATGATTATACAAGATTTATGCATTCGCAAACGGGACAGATGCATAAACGAAATTTTAATCTTGAATAAAAATACGAAATTTGATATCTGGCCGGCGGCGTTTAATAATAGCACGAATAAAACGGAAACAACGTTTTACTTTATTGACAAGTTCAATGATATATGCTATTATACAAACAACGGTAAACAGGGGAGGCCCTGTGGAGTTTTTTAAAAAACGGCCCGAGCACTAATCTCGAGCGCGACTAAAGGACCCCGGGCAGGCGAAGAGGCATGCGAGCCAATCATAATGAACCAGTCGTTTTGCAGAAATGAATCCGAATGTGATGAAATTTTCTGGGAGTACCT
>JAEEGK010020180.1_pt1 | contig 14199 bp, 10 predicted proteins | sample 8958771 | NCBI WGS metagenome assembly JAEEGK01 (sample SAMN16246547, study PRJNA631951) | gut metagenome | biome: gut microbiome; feature: rumen; material: SC-attached | host: Bos | place: Iran: Karaj | collected 2018-10
TCAAGGCGGGCAAGTCGGTGGAACTCTCGGCCATGATCCACAACACGGACCGCACGGTCGGTACAGAAACATCCGGCTACGTCGATGATTTCTACGGTGCAAAGGGCCTCCCCGAAGACACCATCAAGATTCACCTGCAGGGCGTTGCCGGCCAGAGCTTTGGCGCATTCCTCGCTCCGGGTATCACGCTCGACTTGGAAGGTGAAGTCAACGACTTTATGGCAAAGGGCTTAAGCGGTGGTAAGATTATCGTTCGCCCGCCACACAACGCAACGTTCAAGGCCGAAGACAACGTCATTGCCGGTAACGTCATCGGTTACGGTGGAACGAGTGGCAAGGTGTTCATCAACGGTCTCGCCGGCGAACGCTGCGGCATCCGTAACTCCGGTATGCTCCTCGTCTCCGAAGGCGTGGGTGACCATGGTTGCGAATACATGACGGGTGGTCGCGTGGTTGTGCTCGGTCGCGTGGGCGTGAACTTCGCAGCCGGTATGACGGGCGGTCTTGCCTACGTCTATGACGAAACGGGCCACTTTGACTTGAGCTGCAATGTGGATTCTGTGGACCTTGAAAGCGTACTTCCGGGAACGGAAAGCGAAAAGGAACTCCTCGACATCATCAAGCAGCACGTCGAAGCTACGGGTTCCGCAAAGGGCAAGCGCATTTTGGAAGACTGGAATGACGCCCGTCCAAAATTTGTAAAGATTTTCCCAGTCGAATACCGCCACGCTTTGGCGATGCATGCCCAAAAATAATCGGCAACGGAGGTTATGCTAATGGAATCTATTCAGAGAATTCAAGATGTTTACCGTCCGGTTGATGAACGTGTCAAGGACGTAAAAGAAGTAGAACGCCCGTTGACTGCGGTCGAGATCGTGGCGCAGGCTGGCCGTTGCTCGAATTGCGGCGTACCGTTCTGCCATGGTGCCGGTTGCCCACTCGGAAATCTCGTTCCGGAATTTAACGAAGCTGTTGCTGCAGGCGATATCCGCAAGGGTTACGACATCATTAGCAAGACGGCTTTCTTCCCGGAATTCACGGGACGCGTTTGTCCGGCTCTTTGCGAATCTTGCTGCACGCGCAACCTGAATGACGATGCCGTGATGGTGCGCCAGGTCGAAAAGTTCATGATCGAAACGGCGTTTGAAGAAGGCTGGGTGAGCCTCCCGAACGCAGAACTGAACGGAAAGACTGCCGCCGTGATTGGTGCAGGCCCTGCGGGCCTGTTTGCCGCCGAAGCGCTCCGTCGCAAAGGCTTTGCCGTTACAGTTTATGAAAAGCACGAAAAGCCGGGTGGACTTCTGCGTTACGGCATCCCGAACTGGAAACTTGAAAAGCAAGTGATTGACCGCCGCGTAGCGCTCCTCGAAGCAGCCGGCATCAAGTTTATTTGCAATACCGAAATCGGCAAGGACATTTCGGCGGAATACATCCACCGCAATTTCGATTACACGTTCCTCGCCATCGGAACGCCGAACGCCCGCGACTTGAAAATCCCGGGCCGAGAAGCCGAAGGCATTTATCTTGCGCTTGATTACTTGCATGGCGCCGAGATGCCTGACTGCAAGAATCCCGAAAAGTACAACGCCAAGGGCAAAAAAGTCCTGATCATTGGCGGTGGCGATACAGGTAACGACTGCGTGGGCAAAGCCATCCGCGAAGGTTGCAAGAGCGTACTCCAGGTCGAATTCATGCCGAAGCCTCCCGAGGAACGTTCCCCTTCGACGCCGTGGCCGGATTGGCCGTACTTGCTGCGCACAAGCTATGCGCACCACGAAGGCGGCGAACGTCGCTGGAACGTATCGTCCAAGCAGTTCATCGTCAAGGACGGTCACGTGGCTGGTGTCGAAGCAGTCCGTGTCGAATGGGATATGTCTCCGCTCGGCAAACCGCTCAAGCCGAACGAAGTCCCGAACACGACAGAAATTATCGAAGCGGACCTGGTCGTGCTCGCAATGGGCTTCACGGGCGTTCCTGCCGAAGGTCTCGTGAACGACTTGGGCCTGAAACTCACGCCCCGTACGGCAATCATCCCGGATCCCTCACGTAACATTTACGCGGTCGGCGACTGTGCCAACGGTGCATCGCTTGTGGTGCGAGCCATGGCGAGCGCCAAGCAGGTCGTAAACCGACTTAAATAATAATACCCGTTAGTGAAAATTAAGAGTTTTACAATTTATGTAAAACTCTTTTATTGTTTTTACATAAATTGTAAAATTTTTCAATTCATGAAAATTCACTAATTTCTAAAATCATCGATTTTTACTCAAAAACGCCACTTTTTTCGAAAAATGTAAAAATGGCATGATTTTTGCATATCACGGCAAAAAGGATTACATTTTATGTCATTAAAATTTTCAAAATGGACTGGACTCGGCAACGATTTCGTCTTGGTCGAACCCGGTGAATCATTTGATATGACCCCAGGCAAGGCTCTTGAGCAACGCGTCATAGAACTTTGCGACAGGCGTTTCGGCATCGGTGCGGATGGAGTCGTCGTCGTGACTCCCGTCAACGTCGAGAACAACGAATTCGAGATGCGCATTTTTAACGCAGACGGTTCCGAAGCGGCCATGTGCGGCAACGCCACCCGCTGCGTGGCAAAGTTTATCCAGAGTCGCGGATTGAGCCAAGCATCGGAATTTTCCCTGCACACCAAGAGTGGACTTGTAAAGCCGTCCGTTTTGCCGGACGGTCGCGTTTGCGTGAACATGGGGCTCCCGCGTGATTTCTTGGGAACGATCAAGCTCACGGCTGACACTTTTGATTTTACGGGCGAAACCGTTTCGATGGGCAATCCGCACACCGTTATTTTTGTTGATGATATCGAAAAAATCCAGCTTGAAAAATGGGGGAGTATCCTCGAAGTCGATAAGATTTTCCCGGACCGTTGCAATATTGAATTTGCCCAAGTTATCGACGAAAAAACAATTCGCATGCGCGTCTGGGAACGCGGTTGCGGCGTAACGATGGCTTGCGGCACAGGCAGTTGCGCGACGCTTGTTGCCGCCCAGCGAACAGGGAGAATCGGCCTGGAAGCAGACGTCGTTTTGGATGGTGGAACGCTCCACATCAAGCACGAAGAGGGCGGTCCCGTCTTTATGACCGGTCCCGCGAAGGAAGTCTTTAAAGGTTTTATAGAACTTAGAGCTTAGCAAGTTCCTCTAATTTTAAGAGTGAAGCGGGCTAAGTTCTGCAAATTGCGGCAAAGCCGCGCAAAACACATTTATGAATATACTCAATACAAACTATGATCTTCTTCCTGGCAGTTACCTTTTTTCGACTATCGCCAAAAAAATCAAGGAATACCAGGGCACCCACGAAAACGCAGACATCATCCGTCTAGGAATCGGCGATGTCACGTCTCCAATTATCCCGGCCGTGATCGAGGCGATGCACAAAGCGGTGAACGAAATGGGCGTCAAGTGGACGTTCCGCGGTTACGGTCCTGAGCAAGGGTATGATTTTCTTCGTGAAGCGATTATTCGTGGCGAATATACGTCTCGCGGAATCGGTATAGATCCAGACGATGTCTTTGTGAGTGACGGTTCCAAGTGCGATGTCGCGAACATCCAGGAACTATTCTCTGCCGATGCAAAAATAGCGATTCCGGACCCGGTTTACCCGGTATATCTCGACAGTAACGTAATGGCCGGGCGCGCCGGCACTTTGCAGGCAGACGGGCATTTTTCCGAAGTGACCTATCTTGCATCGACCGCCGAAAATAACTTCCAGCCGGACTTGCCCAAAAATCCGGTACAATTAATTTACCTTTGCAGCCCCAACAACCCGACGGGCACCGTTCTTTCTCGCGAAACGCTCCAGAAGTTTGTGGATTACGCAAATGAAACCGGTGCAATTATTTTGTTTGATGGAGCCTACAACTGTTACATCCGTGACGAAAACCTTCCTCATTCCATTTACGAAATTCCAGGTGCTCGTACTTGTGCGATTGAATTCCGTAGCTTCAGCAAGACCGCTGGATTCACGGGCGTTCGTTGTGCATACACAATCGTTCCGCACGAACTCGGAAAGCTCCGCTCGATGTGGAACCGCCGCCAGTGCACCAAGTTCAACGGCGTAAGCTACGTGACACAGCGCGCCGCCGAAGCCATTTACACGCCCGAAGGCTGGGAACAGACGAAGGCCGTCATCAGCGGTTATATGGAAACAGCAACGATGATCCGTAAGGAACTCTCGTCTTGCGGCTACACCGTTTTTGGCGGCGAACACGCTCCTTACATCTGGTGGAAGTTGCCCGACGGTGAAAAATCATTCGACTTTTTTGACCGCCTGCTTGCGACATGCGAAGTCGTCGGGACGCCGGGCAGCGGCTTTGGGCCGTGCGGCGAAGGCTATTTCCGATTGACTGCGTTCGGCGACCATGAGCAGACGAAGGTAGCGCTACAACGAATCAAGGAGAGGTTGTAAATAGGTTGGGGGGTATGGGGTCGGGCTTCGCCCTCTGGGGTCGCTACGCTTGGGCTATGAGGTGAGGTGAAGTTAGGCACCGAAGGTGCGACTATAAAACCCCATACCTCAGAGGGAGCCGTAGGCGACCGTGCTCACACCCCATAGCTTCTAACCACTAACCACTGTTTACTAACCACTAACCACTTCCTACTTCCCACTAACTAATTTCTATCTTACAAATTATGAAACAACCCATTGGTCCAGAAATATCGGTCGTTCAAAAAATCAGTACCATCATTATCCACGAAAGGAATGTCGAAAAACTTTTGGATAATGTGCTCACGATTTTGGACACCGACATGGGAATGCTGAACGGAACGTTTACGCTGTTGTTCGGCAACACCCTGAAAATCGAAGCTTCGCACGGCCTTGACGAAAAGAAAAAGCAGTTGGGGCAGTACCAAGTGGGCGAGGGCATTACTGGGCACGTGGCCGAGACGGGCCGTAGCCATGTGATTCCCGACTTGCGCAAGGATTCTCGATTCCTGAACCGCACGGGAGCCCGCAATTACGACTCCCAGGTCGCATTCATCTGCGTCCCGCTGATTCATGACGAACAAATAATCGGAACGCTTTCTGTCGATAGACCTGTTGACGTGACGACGGACCTGGACCGTGACGTGGCACTTTTGGAAATTATCGCAAATATCACGGGCGATGCAGCAAGCGAATGCCAGACCATGCTCGTTGAACGCCAATCGTTGCTTGACGAAAACCAAAAGTTGCGCGACATGCTTAGCGGCAAGCCGGACGACCTTGTCGGGAACTGCCGTGAAATGCAGATTGTGTATGAACAAGTGCGTCAGGTCGCATCGTCTGATGCTACCGTCCTGATTCGTGGTGGAAGCGGAACCGGCAAGGAAATGATTGCCCGCGCCATAGTCAAGCTTTCAGACCGCAAAGACAAGCCGTTTGTGACGCTCAACTGTGCCGCACTCCCCGAAAATCTAGTCGAAAGCGAACTGTTCGGTCACGAAAAAGGGGCGTTTACGGGCGCCATCAGCATGCGCAAGGGACGTGCCGAAATCGCCGATGGCGGTACGCTATTCCTCGATGAAATTGGTGATTTGACGATGCAGACGCAAGTCAAACTGTTGCGTTTTTTACAAGAACGTACATTTAGCCGCGTCGGCAGTAACGAAGAACTCCATTCCAATGTGCGTTTCTTGGCAGCAACCAGCCGCAACCTCGAAGAGCTCATGGAAAAGAAGCTTTTCCGCGAAGACTTGTTCTACCGTCTGAATATTTTCCCGATTTCGATGCCGGACTTGGCCAAACGCCAGAGCGACATTATCTTGCTTGCAGAACATTTCATCGAAAAGATGAACCTCAAGTACAATAAGAAAATCGCGCGCCTTTCGACAACGGCTATCAATCTTTTGATGAGCTATCACTGGCCGGGCAACGTCCGTGAACTCGAAAACTGCATTGAACGCGCCGTGCTTACCGCGACGGACGACTGCATCCACAGCTACAATCTTCCGCCTTCGTTACAGACGAGCCTCAGCACAAGTGCCGGGAAAATCATTACGGACCATGCTCCGCTTGACGTGATGATGTGCAATTACGAAAAGGAACTGATTACCGAAGCCATCAAACGCAATGACGGTAATATTTCGGCGGCAGGCCGTGAGCTCGGTATTTCTCCGCGAATGATGAACTACCGCATGAACAAACTTGGATTGATTACAAAATAAGATGTTCGGTTTTTATAGAATCGCATCCGTATGTCCAACTTTAAAAGTGGCCGATATGGAATTCAACACTGATGAAATTATCCGCTGCGGTCACCTCGCTAAAAACGAAGGAGCCGCAGTTGTCGTTTTCCCGGAACTTTGCATTACGGGTTATACCTGTGGCGATTTGTTCCATCAAGAACTTTTGCTAAAAAAATCGCTTCGATCGCTTTTGAAAATAGCAAAAGAGTTTGACGATACCGATATGATTGTTGCTGTCGGACTTCCGCTCCGAATGTTCGGCAAACTCTACAACTGTGCCGCTCTAGTACAGCATGGAAAAGTCATCGGAATTACACCGAAAATTCACTTGCCGAACCAGCGTGAATTTTATGAAAAGCGGCACTTCAACAGCGGGCGAGATTTGTTGAACTATGCGACTTGCGCTCGGATTGAAGGCGTTCGAAATGCTAGTGGACCGCTTACTTATTCGTTTGAAGGTATCGACGATGTCCCCGTGACAAATTTTTTCACGTTGAAAGCCCGCTTAAACGATCAAGGAAAAACAAGCGCCCGCAAGAAATCTTCTGAAAACGATTCTTCAGAAATCCGCATTGGCATCGAACTTTGCGAAGACCTTTGGACACCTTCGCCCCCCAGCGGGGAACTTGCCTTGGCGGGTGCGAATGTCATCTTAAATTTGTCTGCAAGCGATACTCTTGTATGTAAAGGCGACTACCGCCACAATCTAGTGATGAACCAATCTGCTCGCTGTATGGCCGCGTACGTCTATGCATCGGCTGGAGTACATGAATCTACGACAGACATGGTCTTTAGCGGTCATTTGATGATTGCCGAAAATGGCTCGATGCTTGCCGAACGCAGGAATTACAACCGCAAAAGCGAAATAATTTATGCAGACATCGATGTTGAACGTCTGAACATGCAGCGTTTGAGCGAAGGGAATTTTCAGGATTTTGACTCGACGGACTATTTTTTCCATGCGGCTCATTTTTCGCCGTTGCCAGTCGTAGTGAAAAATGCCAGTAATCCAGCGGATGGTTTGAGATACCGTTATATTTCACCGACACCGTTCGTGCCAAATGATTTTTTCCACCGCGACGCCAACTGCTCTGACATTTTCAATATACAATGTGCAGGACTAGCCAAACGTTTGGAATCTTCGCACGCCGAACGTGCTGTAATCGGACTTAGCGGCGGTTTAGATTCTACGCTTGCGTTGCTTGTCGTTGTGGAAACATACAAATTGCTGAATCGACCGCTAAGGGATATTCTCGTAGTGACGATGCCTGGATTCGGGACGACAAAACGAACGAAGAATAATGCGGTCGCCATGGCCGAGCTTTTGGGCGTTGAACTCCGAACGATAGACATCAAGCAATCGTGTCTCCAGCATTTCAAGGATATCGGCCACGACGCGGCAAAACTTGACGTGACGTACGAAAACGTCCAAGCTCGTGAACGTACAAAAATTTTGATGGACTTGGCGAATAAGGAAGGCGGCATTGTCGTTGGAACTGGCGACCTTTCCGAGATTGCACTCGGTTGGAGCACTTACAACGCCGATCACATGTCAATGTACGCCGTGAACTGCGATATCCCCAAAACGCTTGTACGTCATGTCGTGGCATGGTACGCAGACCACGTGCTGAATTTTTTGCCGATGGAATTTGCAGATTCGTTAGCATCGGTTCTCCGCGACATTCTGGACACGCCCGTTTCGCCAGAACTTTTACCCGCAGACAATAACGGACAGATAGCGCAAAAGACGGAATCCATTCTCGGGGCTTACGAAATCCACGATTTCTACCTGTACCATTTTACAAAATATGGCGCAGAGCCATTGAAAATGCTCTATCTTGCCGAAAAGGCCTTTGGTATTGGCGACGTGCTCCCTGCGAATGCGTTCCCCGCAAGATTCTCCCATGAAGAACTCGTCCGCGTCTTGAAAATTTTCCTAAAGCGATTCTTTACGCAACAGTTCAAGCGCAGTTGCATTCCAGATGGTCCGAAGGTGGGAACGATTTCGCTTTCACCACGAGCCGATTGGCGCATGCCAAGCGATGCCTCTTTTGCCGACTGGCTCAAAGAACTGGAAAATCTCTAAGCCGTACTACAGCTACAAACCAATGCCGTCTCGCACGGCATTTTTTTATTTCCCGTTTTAAAACAGCCCTTTTGGCAAAAAAATGTTACCAAATCTCAGAAAAAACTTTTTTGGTAGCATAATTCACGAATAAACTAATCAATTTTAGTGTCTAAACGGGTTTTGTGCACTGTGATATGTTACCAAATTAAAGAAAAGTACGAATTTGGTAACACGAAACCAGCCTTTTCAATGAGAAAATCAACAGATAAACTAAAAAATATGCTACCAAAATCAAAAAAAATCTCATTTTGGTAGCATAAAATCACAAAAAACGCCTCGAAAAATCGTAAAACCCCGGAACATTCGTTCCGGGGCATTTTAGTCAACAGAGATACTTTTTATAGTTGTTAGTTATTGGTTGTTAGTCGTTAGTTTAAGGCTTGGTACCTTCGGTACAGTTTACATTAACTATCGACCACTGACTAATAACTAAGTACTAAATTACATGTTGCTGAAGATTTGGAATCCGCTGTAAGCTTCGCAACCATGTTCGCTTTGGTCGAGACCGCGCATTTCTTGTCTTTCCGTGACACGAAGGCCGATCGTCTTCTTAATCGCAAGGAAGATTACGCTTGCGGCAGCAAAGCAGGGGAGTGCGTAGGCGATAACGCCGATAGCTTGAGTGCCGAGAGTGTAGGAACCCGTCATGTCGAAGAGACCGACTGCGAGTGTGCCCCAGACACCGTTCACGAGGTGAACAGAGAGGGCACCGACCGGGTCATCCAAGTGCAAGCGATCGAAGAGGAAGACGGCACCGACGACGAGCACACCAGCGATAGCACCGATAATCCAGGAAGAAAGCGGGGTGACAACGTCAGCACCGGCGGTGATAGCGACGAGACCAGCAAGGCATCCGTTGAGAGCCATCGTGGCGTCCGGCTTCTTCGAAACAATCCAGCTCGTGAGCGTTGCGGTAATGATGCCAGCGACAGCGGCGAGGTTCGTGGTCACGAGAATCCAGCTAGTAGCTTTCGGGTCGCCGTTAAGAGCAGAACCGGCGTTGAATCCCCACCAACCGAACCAGAGCATGAACACACCGACCGTGGCGAGCGGAATGTTGTGAGCCGGGATGGCGTGAACCTTTCCGCCGACATACTTACCGATACGCGGTCCGAGAATCATCACGCCAGCAAGAGCAGCCCAGCCACCCACGGAGTGCACGAGCGTAGAACCGGCGAGGTCGTGGAAACCGTGTGCACCGAAGGTGGAGAGCCAGCCACCGCCCCATGTCCAGCTACCCACGATCGGATAGACGAACGCAACGTAGATAATCGTGAAAATCAAGAAAGAATGGAGCTTGATACGTTCAGCCACGGCGCCAGAGACAATTGTTGCAGCTGTGGCGGCAAACATAGCCTGGAAGAGCCAATCCGAGAACAGCGTAAAATGTCCGTTGTAGGCGGCGGTGAAGTTTGCCGGATTTGCCCAGTCGCCAATGCCAAAGCCCGAGAATCCGAGCCAGCCGGCGATAGCGTTGAAGTTGCCCGGGTACATCAGGCCGAAACCCAATGCAGCGTACATCGTGATGCCGATTGCCGGCACGGCGATGTTCTTGAAAGCGACGTTTGCAGAGCATTTTGCACGCACAAGGCCTGCTTCGACACATGCAAATCCGAGACCCATGATAAACACCAACATGGCGCTAATCATGATCCAAATATTTTCCGTCATAAAAATTGCGTCGTTGACGGTTGCGACAGATGCTACTTCGTTCATTTGATTAAATCCTTTTTGAAAATTTGAGGTGTGAGGTATGGGGTCGCTCGCAAGCTCGCTTTGAGGTCGCCATGCAAGGCATGGCTTGGGTTTTAATTAGGCACCAAAGGTGCGGCTCAGAGGGGCGAAGCCCCGAGCTCATACCCCAAAGCGAAGCGTGCCCATTGCTATTTATCCAATCGCCTCCGGGCCTGTTTCGCCGGTGCGGATACGGATGCACTGTTCAAGCGCAGTAACAAAGATTTTTCCATCACCGATGGCGCCCGTGCGAGCACCAGCGATAATTGCATCAATACAGGGCTGCACAAAATCATCATTCACTGCAATTTTTAAACAAATTTTCTTGAGCAAATTAACTTCTGTCACAACGCCACGGAAACGTTGGTTGTAGCCTTTCTGCTGACCGCAGCCCAAAACGTTTGTAACGGACATCTTGAAGATGTTCCTCTCATATAACGATTGTTTTACATTATTTAGTCTTTCTGGTTGTATGTAAGCTGTGATGAGCTTCATTCTTGTATCCTTTTTTTGAGGTTCCTTTTTGTTCGCTCATAGAAATGCAAAAAGCGTGCCAAAAAATTTCGAGATATCAAAAATGCCCGCGAACCCTTATTCTATGCGGGTTCGCGGGCGATGTGGGGGAGGAATATCTCTTAAATGAAAGATTTACAAGAAATGTAATATTTGATTTTTATTTACAAACCATGAAATTTTTACGCAAAATCAGCCGCAATAATCTTGCTAACATCGGCTTTACCCAAATCAGACAATGATGCAAGACGGTTCGCCTGCCTTTCGATTACCTTTTCGAAAAGGTTGCGCACGTAGCGCCCGTTTCCAAAATGGCTATCTTTTTCGCGTACGGCCGCTGCAATACGTTTTTTCATAGCGACCTCGGCATCATAGTCCATTTTATAGTCGTACTTCGACAAAAGTAACTTGAATATTTCCGACAGCTCATCTTCCGTGTAATCGGGAAATTCGATATACCTGTTGAATCTCGAAGAAAGCCCAGGATTGGAGTTTACAAAAGTTTTGATTTCGTTCGTGTATCCGGCAATGATGACAACGAGCCTATCGCGGTCATCTTCCATGCGCTTGAGGAGCGTGTCTACCGCTTCTTGACCGTAATCGTTCTCGGCATTTTTCGAGAGCGTGTAGGCTTCGTCGATAAACAAGACGCCATCGAGAGCGCTGTCGATAACTTTATTCGTCTTGATCGCTGTTTGCCCCATGTAGCCGGCGACCAAGTCCGCACGCGACGTTTCCACCAAATGCCCTTTCGCTAGAATTCCCAAGTCTCTGAAAATTTCGGCCATGATTCGCGCAATCGTTGTCTTGCCCGTTCCAGGATTTCCTGAAAACACAAGATGGTAAGAGGTGGGCGGCACCGAGAATCCCTTTTTCTTGCGTTCTCTCTGAATCTTGAGGAAATTGCGGAAAGTGACAATCTCGCGTTTTACCGAAGCAAGCCCAATAAGTTCGTTCAAGCGCCTCATGACATCCGCACTTACAATATTATCGGACTTGTCGGCAGAAACATTTGCAGAGACTACGCTGCTCAACGCATTCTTGTAGTTCACTTGACGCGTCGAACACCTCACATATCCAGTAGTGCGAATAAAGGAACGGTAATTTCCAATAAAACGTTCCAAATGCTGCAACCACTGGACTTCCTGCGGAGTCAGCTTCCGGTCGATGTTCGCAAGCGCCGCCGAAAAATCGTACATCAACCGCATGTACTTGCGGACGGCATCCGGCGAGAATTCAGCAAAAATCGAAGCGAAAAGGAAAATTTCTCCCGAAGCTTCAATCTGGGCGTGGTTTTGTTCCAAATTGCGGAGCAATTCGTTCAATTCAATCACTCTATCGACGAACGCCTGATAGACAAGACGGTTCCAGTCCGTATTTTCGGGAGCATTTGTACGCAACCGCAGCAAGAGCGTCACGAAGCCGCACGATTCAAACGAATCGAAACTCACCTCGTGCCCAAGCTTCGCCGACAAGAACGCGACATCCGCAAGAAAAACAGTCGAAAGTTCCTGGAACGTGTCGTTCCCAGCGCCCAACGAAAAATGACGGCGCAATTTTTCGGCAACGCCGTTGTAATGCAAAAAATCGTCGAAAAATTTTGAAATCGCAGAAACAGTCGGATCAAGTCTTTTCATGCAACGAACGAGATCCGGATTGATAGTCCCGTCCGGCTTGATGGCTACGGCATAACCGGAATTGTCCGACACGGTATTTTCTAGTGGGGTTGTCAGCACCTCTTTCATCAAGTCCGCAATTTGCTGAGTAGTCTCATTTTCGCGGCAACGGCTCCAAAAGACAAAGCCCGCAACAATCACGACTATGATAAAAGCGGCAAAAAAAAGATACGTTACAAGTCCATAAATCATTGAAAGCTTGACAGCGACTATCGTGCCAAGCATCAATATCATCGAAATAACGAGAGTTAAGCCTTTAATTAAATTTTGGTTTTTCTTGCTGGACATATGGGGGAGACTTGTCTAGGATATTTTCCTGGACAATATAGCATTAATCGTCGTCTGGAATGACGCCAGTCTCCTGAATTTTATCGCATTGTCCAATAAAAGTCGTTGCAATTACAGGCATCGGGTTCATCGGAGTTTCTGCAGACATTGTCTCCGTAATTACATTTCCTTCGCATGTCACGGAAGTGGTCATTTCATCTTCTGCTGCGGCTTCGGCCTTTGCTTCGGCGCATTCCTTGTCAAGTTGGCTTTGCGTAATATTCGGCATAAATTCACCAATGGCCTTCATAACGAACAGTTCGTTTTTATATGACGCATCAACGGTCAACGTAAGCGAATCTGGTGCGACAATGACCATTTTGAAAGCCGTTTCCGTATCCGTAATGACTTCGCATGTCGCTTTCTTGTTTTGTGCAGGATTTGTGGTAGAAGTATCAGGATCTTTGACAGGATTGTCTATGGGTTTGTCCGGATTCAGCGTTTTATTCATTTGTTCGCACATTTCGTTCGAAGACGAAATCACGTCGGCGATAGATTTGCCATTGGCGGATTCTTTCATCTTGACCGTTATCGAGCGCGTGTCGCAAGTTACAGTTTGACCTGCTACCGCTGCTTCTTCCTTGCTTTCGTCGCAAATCTTTTTGACATTTGCGTCAGAAACGGAAGCATCGTATGTGGTAACAGATTCGAGTTCAACCATCGATCCGACAAGAGTCATCGTCATCTTGTTAGAATTCATGCCCGCCATGGTCATAATGATTTCGGCAGAATTGTCGGACAACTGTTTTACGCTACATTCATTTTTACTGAAAGACTGGGGAAGTGAAAAATCCGAAGATGATCCAGGAGTCTGGTTATCCATATTTAAATTTTCCTGGATAACTGGAACCGATGATGATGAAACATCTTGATTCGATGAAGATGAAACTGTAGAATAGGCCTCAAGCGGGGAAGTGGAACTGTCGGGCGAACAGGCAACAAGAGCAAATGCCGATATTGCTGTGATTGAAAAAGATTTTATATTCATGTAATTCCTTTTTATTTAGATATAATTTCATTTTAATATATAAATTTAAGCCCTTAAAAAACCAAAAAAATGCCTGTAAAAGTAGATGTCGTAAATCAATACGAATTAAATGTTTATAAAATTTTACAAAGAAACAAAAATGTTTTATTTGTTTTTACGTTTTCCGATTGTGTATTTTGTTTACAAAATTCAAGAGGTCATGAATGAGAAAATTTATATCAATTCCGTTGTCCATTGCCGCAATTCTTACTGCATGCGATTCTAGCAGCACGGCTCCGGATTCCTTCACTAAAGGCGATTTAATCTACGAACGTCATTTTGATAGCAATTTGGGGAATGGGAAATGCTACGTCTATGCAACAGACAACAGCGTTTCTGTAGATTTTACAGTCAACGTGATTAATGACAATACCTATTTGAAACAACAATTAGAATGGAGTTTCGGCAATAAAGCGAATTACCGTGGAAAATCAGAAGTGTCGGGGCTCTTTGTCATCATGAAAGATGAATTATGTGAATCAATGAAGGAACTCGCAAATGAAATGGACAATGGACGTTATACATGCACAGAAAATGGTGCAACCATTAGTGCAAGTCCTTCGGATTACGATGAATCGCAAAAGAAATTGCGCATGGCAACAT
>JAEEGK010020184.1_pt1 | contig 14198 bp, 10 predicted proteins | sample 8958771 | NCBI WGS metagenome assembly JAEEGK01 (sample SAMN16246547, study PRJNA631951) | gut metagenome | biome: gut microbiome; feature: rumen; material: SC-attached | host: Bos | place: Iran: Karaj | collected 2018-10
TTTTCCTTTTTTTTTCAATCTTCTCACTATTTTTTTTAAATGCTTTTCCCATTATTAGTTTATTAAAATTTAAAATCTTAAAAAATCTTTAAAACGTTTATTTAATCTTTATTATTAAAAAATTTTATTCATCATAATATAAAAATAACCTTAAAATAGTATTTTAATATAATTCTTTATATTTTATTTATATTTATTAATTGTTTTAATCAATTGATTTATAATTAATCTTCTTTAGGTAAATCAACTATAACAACAATAAGAATTTTATTACTTATTTCTTTATATAAAATCCTTTAAATTATGATTTATATTATCATTCTCTTATAAAATGTATACTCAAAAGAATGATTAATAATAGAATAAATGAAAAAAAAATTGTTTTTTCTTCTTTAATTAAAATGTTTGATTAAATAACAGTTTTTATAAATTTTAAGAATCTTAAATAAATATATACCATGATAAGTATTAAAAAATATTAAATTGTTTGATTTTATTTACTAATCTTAAAATTAAAATTATAGTTTATTTTGGGAATATTGTTTAAAAACATCAACAGCACTTTTTACAATGATATACATTGTGATAGAAGTTCTCATTCTTAAATTGACTTTATCTTTTAATATTTCTTCATTAATTGTTGGGAAATATAAATTATTTTGACATTTTTGTGCGAAGATAATTTTTTTACATGTTCGTTTATTATAAATTTTAACTGGTCCAAGAGTAGCAACAGCAGTACCGTAATAAAAAGAAATTTTGTTATCTTTAGTTGTCAAATAATATAATTCTCCTTCTGCTGTTCCTCCTTTTTTTGAATCATATGAAAAATCAATATTTGCTACACTATTATTTCTAGAAACATCTACTTTTTTTACCCAATTTTTTACATTTTCAGGAATTGGAAGGGCTGTAATTTGTTGTATATAATTTGTTCCTTTTTCTAATTTTAATGAATATCCTGCTTTGGCATTCACATTTTTTATGACATCATTATATACTTGATCATCTGATATATAAAATGGGTAAACTGGAAGAGTTTTAGTTACAATTAATGGTGTAAATAAGGTAATTAGTAGGATTATGGATTTCATTTTATAATAAAATATTTTATATGGATATTTATATAAAAAAATATTTGTTTTTTTGGAAATAATTAAATGAATACATTTATAAAGAAAAATATTTATTGATTTATATTTTTTTCTTTGAAAAAAGAAAAATATGAATATACACATAAATATGGTAAACATGGAATTATAATTTATGTAAAAAAAATTACTTATTGAATAAAAAAAAAATTAAAATTTAATACATATTTAAATATATTAATTTATATAATATAACAAAAAAAATTCTAAAAAATTTACATTATTTCATTTAGAATATCAGGGAATTTTTCTTCAATCAATTTCATATTTTGATCAATTTTATACATTTTACATTCAGAAGTAGTTAAAGGGAATAAAATAGAAGTATTATCACTTAAAGGTTGGAAAAATTTTTCAGGAATAACATCTCTAATTTTAATTTCACTTTGATAAACACTAATAGTAGGATTATCTTCATCTTCTGTATCAAAAAGAATATTTTGATAAGTATTTTTATCATTTTCACTAGCTCCAAATAATACAATGGAATTATCACTAAAATAAGAACAAGCATAAAAACATTGTTCAAATAAAAAATCATCAATAGTACTATAATTAACTAAACTCCAAGTTCTTTTTTCATTTCTTAAATTACATTTTTCAATTGTACTTAAAAAATTTTCTCCAACAGCAAAACCACAAAAAGCATATAAAACAGAATTATTTATACAACATAAAGAGCATTCTCCTCTTTTTTCATTTAAATCAGAATCATGATTAATCATTTTTTTTTCTATATCATAAACTTCAACACTATTACAAGTTCCACTAACAATAAAAATGTATTTTGGTGGAATATAAATCATACTTGCCCAAGCTCTTCTTATAATTAAATGAGGTAAAACTTCTATTTTATCATAATGAATTAAATCAATTGAATAAAAATCATTTAAATAATTTAAATTTTGTTCATTTCCATCTGATACATTACTATATGCTGTTGTCTTTGTTGGTTTTTTTTTATATGATTCACTTATCATTCCTTTATCTGATTCTCCTCCTGCTATAAATAAAAAATTTCTTCCATTACAATATGATGATAAATGATTAAATTTTGTTAAATCTCTTGAATTATTTAGTATTTTCCCTGAAACTTTTTTGGTAAATTTATTATATATTACTAAACCTATATCATCACCTATATTAAATAATGGTGTTGCTATTATTGTCGATGATGATTCATATTCTTTTCTTATATCATTTGATATTTCTAATCCAAGATAAAATAAATTTACTTCTATTTCTTCACTTTCATTAAATATTTGATATATACATTCATTTAAATGAGATTTTAAACTTACTTGATTTGAAGTTATTAAATCATAATCTGAATATTTGTTTTCATTTTGATATAATATATCAAATAATGAAGCTATTTTTTCCCTTGTGGAATATTTTTGAGTATATTTTTCTTCTCCTTTTAATACATATTTTACTGTTAATTCTTCAAATGCTGGTTTTATATCATTTTTTTCTTCTTCTTTTTTTTCTTCTTCTGAAGAAGATGATGAAGATGATTTTTCCTTTTTTTCTTCCTCCTTTTTTTCTTCTTCTTTATCATTTTCTTTCTCGTTTTTTTTTCCTTTAGGATCATTAGCTTTAACTTCTTTTCCTTTTTTATCTTTAGTAGATGAGCAAGCTCCTCCCATTTTTAAATTCAATATATTAAATTCATAATAATTCCATTAATGTATATAAAAATTATTAAATAAAAATATTATATAAAAAAATGGGTTCTGAAGGATCAAAAAGTAATTCTGAAAAAATAGAAGAAGGAAATGGTAATGAAGGATCCACATTAGATTTCACAGCATATATAAGAGATAATTTATCAAATTATGAAGGAATAAGATCAGATGATGAAAATATAGAAGAAGAAAATGAATTTGAAGACACAAACGAAAATCAAAATAATTCTTCTTCATCTTCATCTTCAATAAAAGATGAAGAAAAAGATAATTCAAATGAAAAAATACCAACAACTTTCCAATGGAAAGAAGGAGGAAATACAGTTTATGTTACTGGTTCTTTTTGTGGTTGGCAACAATTTTTTATTATGAGTAAAAATGAAGATGGAAATTTTTCTTTAACTTTACCTTTACCAAAAGGTATTATTCAATATAAATTTAAAGTTGATGAAGAATGGAAATATTCAACTCAGTTTCCTACAATTGAAGATGGTGGTAATGTTAATAATATTATTGATAATAGTATATATTCTGTTAAGAAAGAGAAAGATAAAAAAGAAAAAAAACAAAATATGAATATTAATTCCCATAAGAAATTTGTTAAAGATGGTAAATTAGTTAAACAATTAGAATTTAAACAAATGTATCCTGTTAAATCTGATTGGAATAGTGATGCTAGGCCTATTCCTCAACAATATTTTAATAGTTTTAATTTGGATTTTAATACTAGACAAAATACTTTTGGGAAAAAACAATTTTTATATAAGGAAAATACTACTCTATTAAGTGAGAATAATTCATATAAGGGTATTTTAGATTTACCTCTTGTAAATTTAAATCATATGCATTCTAAAAATATGTTAAGAAGCGCTTCTGTTTTATCTGCTACTACTGCTAGAGTTAGATCTAAATTTACTACTTATATTTATTATAGACCATCTGGATCATAAAATTATTATTTTTTTTATTTTAAATTAAAATGGTATTTTAAATTTGGTTTTAAAAGAGTAAATATTTAACTTTTATTAAAAAAATTTTTTTTGATTAAAAAAAGTTAATAAATATTTTTAATCTATATTTAGTCATAACTTATTGAGTAGAATTTATTTTTTTATAAGTCTGGCATTTATGTTTAATTACTTTTTTTTTTAGATTATTTTTATATTTTTATTTTTATTTATTAATTATAATTTTAATTGTTTATTTATTATATATTAATATTTCATATTAATTTATTTTCTTTATTTATTTATTAATTTTAATACATATTTTATTAATGAATGTTTCAAAATTTTTTTAATGTTTTGTTTTCATATGATAATTTAAAGCTGAATGAGAAGCAAAAGATTTTTGACAATTTTTTTTTTTACATACATACGGGAAAATAAAAGTATGATATATTCGTTCATGATATATTTTTCCATTTCTATGTGAAAAAGAAACTTTACAAAAATCACATTGATAAGGTTTAATGTTAAGATGAATATTTTTATAATGAAGATTATAATTTTCCTTTGAATTAAAATTCTTTCCACAAAAGCAATTAAAAATTGTTTTTTTCTTTTTGTTCGATTTTTTTTTCTTCTTTTTATTTTTATTATTGATTCTTTTATTTTGAGATTCATAGTGAGTAGTTTCATCATTTTTTTTTATTTCTTTATCTGAAATAAACTTTATCTCATTTTTTTCTTCTAATAATTTTTCCTGGATAAGGTTATTATGTTTTATTTCATTTGATAATTCAGTATAATTTATTTCACGGTATAAAAATTCATCCTTTTCTTTAATATTGAAACAAGAATTAAATGATTCAAAAGTTTTATTATCGTTTTCTGAATTAAAACATTTAAAAAAATCATTTTCAAAATCATCATATTCATGAATTTTCCTTAAAGGGGATTTTATTATATATTTGTCAGGAGCCATTATAAATTAAATATTATATTTGAATAATTAATTAAAAATTATAATAATTAACAATAGTCCCTGAAAAATTAGGGTTAGATATTAATGCATATTAAATAAGATTAACAGTTAATTATTTAATTTTAATTTTTCAAAAACTTTTTTATAAATAAAATTAAATATTATTAAGGAAAATATAAATAAAATATAATAAAATTTAAAAAGATTTATACTTATTCTATCAATACAATTTCAATTAAATTACATAAATTCCTAATAAATTCAAAAATAATTTAAGGAAATTAAGAAAATCAAAGAAAAGGAGTAAAATAAAATAAGTTAAGTTTTTAAAAAAAAAAGATTTAAACTCAGAAGAAATTAACTATTTTTTTACTTATTATTCTTGAATAAAATAAAAAGTATAATTTTTTCATAAAACATAAACACAAATTAAAAATAATAATATATTTATGGAAAATTCCAAACATTAAAAAATAAATTAATTTCAAATAAAAAAATTGAAGAGGATAAATGTTTAAAAAATTACCTCTGTAAATAAATATAATATAATAAATTATAGTCCTTCTCTTCAACTATCCCAAAAAAAAAATCAAAATTCATATATACCATTAAATGAACATGAATTAACAAATTCAAATCAAAAATCAACAAATTTGAATATATCACCTTTAAAAGAAGAACCGACATTTAGAAAAGTAAATATCGAGGATTTAAAATCAAATTATTTTAAACATAATTTACGTTTGAAGTTTTTTACTGATCAAACAAATGAAAATCAAAAATATAGAGGAAGAAATTTTAAAGGAGCTTTAACAAATGCTTTATCAAATATAATTATTCAATCACCAAGAGATAAACCAATTGGAATTTTTAATACTTATTCTTCATCTCAATCATTAACTATAACTGATTTAAAATCTAATACTTCAAGACGTAATTCTTATTCTTTTAATTACAAAAGAAATAATGATTCCATCAATTTAGATAAAAGAACTAAAACTTTTAAATTAATTACAAATACTTTTATTTCTACTTCTGAAACTGATAATAAACCACAAGATACTATTGATACTATTTCAGGGGATAAAAATTTAAGAAAAATGTTTAAATCTCAATTAAGTAAAATATCAGAAGATCCAAACAAGAAAAATAGTAATGAATTAACTATTGATAGTTATTATGATTTAAAAGATAATAAAAGAAATATTAATATTGAAAAAATAATATTTAATGTGAACAATAAAAGATCAAGAAATTCTCTTTTTATTAATAATGCTTTTACTAATAAAACTATGAGACAAAGAATTTTATCAGGGAGAAAAATAAATCATTTTAGAACTTTAACCAAACAATTAACTAATAATAATGGTTTATTATTTACTAGAAAAAAATCTATTTTATCTGATAATTCTCCTAGAGATTATCCAAATAATAATAAGAATTTAAGATTAAAAGAAATCTGCAAAAATTTAATTGAAAAAAATCAATTGAAATTAATAGAAATTCAAAAAAAAAAAATGAAATATTTATCACATTTTGAGATTGAAAATGATAAAAAAGAAATAATAAATAGAAAAGAAAATCAACTTATTGATAAATATATAATTGATATTAACAATGAAGTTAAAAATAATTTAAATAATTATATAAAAGAAATAGAAAAATTAGATATTAAAAAGGTAAAAGAAGAAATCTTAATTTCATCAAAAGTACTTAAAAGAGAAATGTTAATATTGAAATATATATATAAAAAAATAAAAAAAAAAGATTATATGATAAAATTACCAAAATTAATATTACTTTTTGATTATGCATTGGAACTTTCAGAAAAGTATTTTCCTTTAATTTTACAACCAAAAACAATAAGTTTAAAATTAGAAAATGAACCTCCAACTGATTTAATAACAAATTTTACTTTGATTGATTTAAGAAGACCAAGTAATCATTTAAATTATATTTTTAAAACAAGAACATTGATAGAAAGAAATTTCACAAAAAAATATACAACTTTTAATGTGATTAAAATAACTTTAAAATCTCTTCAATTTATAAATTTATATAAGCTACTAGATTTTCATAATGCAGGAAATAAAAATTCAATTATATTTAAACAAGAAAAAAGAAAATCTTTTAAACCATTATTTATTCCTTTTAAAGAAAATAAAAAAGGAGGTAAAAGAAAAACAATGTTTAGAAATTCAAAAATTAAATTTGAATTTTTATACGGAAATAAATTAAATACTGAAAATATATCTCCAAAAGCTAATAAATTAAGTTATGATAAACCTCTTTTTCCAAAAAGATTTTATCAAAGAACACATTTTAAACAATTAATAATAAAAAGAAAAATAACAGAAGAAATACTTAATAATTCATTTGTTAAAAAGAAACCTCATCAGAAAAATTCTTTTAATGATATTCAAATAAGTAATAAAGAACATACTTTATTAAGAACAAGAGAAATAAAATCAATGATAGAATCAAAATTAAAAGATGAATTAGAGAAATTAATATATAGTATAAAAGATTTAAATTTTCCTTTATTTAAAAGAATTTATGAACAATATTCAATAGTACCAAATTTACATGATGAAAAAGGAAATTCATTATTATCTTTAGCAGTACAATCAAATTGTTTTCAAATAGTTAATTTTTTATTAAATTCAGGAGCAGATCCTAATATTTCTAATGTAAGATTATTATTTATTTAATTAGAATAAAGGAAATACACCTTTACATTATGCTTTAGTTTATCATAATTTTGAAATTGCAGATATTTTAATTAAAATGGGAGCTGATGAAAAAGCAAAAAATTATAAAGGTTTTAATCCTTGGCAATGCTTAGATTCTACTATTAGTATTGTTTGACTTTTTAATTCTGCTTTTTTCAAAAAGAAAAAATTGTTTGGTGAAGATTATTTGACTATGGTGATTGGCTCTGAGAATATTATGTTTAAAAATAAAAATGGTATATTGAATTTTATATATAAACTAATTTTTATATATTTTTTCTGTATTCGAATTAAAGATGAAATAGATATATTTTTTCAAGAAAAAATTAAATTTTAATATTAGTATTGGAGTATCAAATGATTTACAATTTTAAAATGTGTCTTCAATTAAATAAAATTAAATAAATTTTCAATTCACAAAATATATTTAAATGAAAAAATAACAATCATAAATTTAAACTTCTCCTCTTCTTAAAATAAAAAACAGTGATTTACAAAAAAAAGAAAAAGTAAAAATAAGAATCATCATAATTACAAATCTTTCATTAATAACATTGTCCTATTTTGATAACTATCTCCTTTACATTTATAAATAAAATTTTAAAACATTCAAAATTATATTTATTATACAGTTTATGTTCATTTGTAAAATCATTTTATTTTTCTTTATTAAATTCTTTTTTTTATTTTTTGATTTATATTTTTCTGTGTTTATATTTAATCTTCCCTCAACTTCCTTTTTTTACAGTATATTAATCAATCTTTCCCTATATTTTATTAAAAATAATTAAATAATTAAATAATGACCATTTAATTATTTAATAAATTAATTTAATATTTTTTTAAATTTTAAATTTAAATGGGATTTTTCTTTGTTTGTTTATATTTTAGAAAGTCTATTATTTATTATAAATTCAATTGCAATTTTAAGTTATAGATTTGAAAAAAAATAAAAATGATAATGTAAGGGTGATTTGGTAAATCTTTTCAATGAAATACAACAATAATAAATTGAAAAATCAAATAGCCTTATTATTATATTTCTTTAGAGTTTAATATGTAATAAAAGAGATTTAAATTTATAGTCCAATTAATGCCGTTAAATGCAATTTTCATTATAATTGAAATTATTTTTTGGGTGATTTTTATATATTCAAATAATTTAAATAAGTATAATTTATTGAATATACATTTTAAAATATAAATAAAATTTCATTTTATTAATAAATATTATTTTGAAAATCTTTGTATGAATTTGAATTAAATCATCAAATACATTTATAAAATTTATATTTATTTATATTCATATTTTTGATTATAAAGTAAAAGGAAGTAAATAGGTATAATAGAAATATTAGAATTGGAATCTTAATCATCATTTAAAGCAACATTAATACATCTCCAAGGATTTAATCCTTTGTTATTTGTTTTTGTTTCATCAGCTCCATAATAAATTAATAAATTAGCAATTGTATAATTTTGATGAGACATTGCAAAATGCAAAGGGCAATTTCCTTTATCCTAAAATTAAAAAATAATCTTACATTTCCAATATTAGGATTACATCCTTTATTTAATAAAAATTGAATAATTTCTTTTTTACAATCACTTTTAACTGCACAATTTAAAAAAGTATAACCTTTTTCATCTTTATAATTGATATTCATAAAGCCATAATTATCATTTATTGTTTTTTTAACTAAAACTATATTATCATCATTAATATAATGAAATATAACTTTATATAAATTATTTTCTACTCTTTTTAATTCTAATGCTTTTATAAGTTGAGTTTTTATGTTTGTTATATCTTTATTTGTTGCTGAAAATATATTATTTGAAATATTAAATTCTTTTCTATATTTTTTTCTTATTGTCTTTAATTTTTTTTTTGGTCTACTAATAAAATTATCAAGTATATATTTTTGAGAAGAAAAAAAACCAATTTTATTATCTATATGACTGAAAAATATTTGATTAAGTAAAGATGTTTTTTTTTTTTTTACTTTTATAATTGTTTGTGATTTTTTAATAGTTTTTGTAGAAAAATATTTAATTCTATAACTTTTTAATTTTATATCAATTAAAGGTTGATTTTCAATATAATGTGAAGTATCATTAGATAAAAATTCATGAACATATAAAATATTATTTGGGAGAACTTTTGCTTTTTCTAATAAATTGTCTATTTTCAATAATTTATTTCTATATGTTGTTATAGTTTTTTCAGGGAAAAATTCTCTTTTTTGTTTAATCAACTGCATTATATTTACTTTTCGTATATCAATAGTCTTATTAAAATTTTTAACAACATTACTAAAATATCTATTACTATCATCATTATTATTAATTAGTGTTTTACAATGTGAACTATAGTTATTTTTATTATGAGAATTACTTTGAAAAGAAGATACTTTCTGTAAAAAAGATTGATTTGGTTCTTCAAATTTATTTAATCTTAAAGTATTTAATTTTCTTTTTGGTTTTGCTAAATAAGTTTTTCTTTCAATTCCAAAACGAAATATTAATGTTAATATTCCTTTTCTAGGATTTAAATATTTATCTAATAAAAATGGAAATGCTACTGTGTAAAAACTTCTTATTATTCTATTTTTTTTTTTAAATGAATATATTGATTTTAATACCATATAGAAAAACTTTCTTAATCTTTTTTTATTTATTTGAAAAAATAAATTTTTATATATTTTTTTTAAAGTTTCTTCTTTTCCTAAAAAAGTATTTAATTCTTTTTTTAATAAATTTTTTTCCATTTCTTCCATTTTAGAAGTTATATCTTTTACTTTTTTATCAATTAAAATTTGTAAGAAATTATTTTTATTTTTTTGAATATTCTTCATTTTATTTTTTGCTTCAGAATACTGTTTTTTTAAAAATTTTTTTTGAGTAGGTTCAATTTCAAAAAAAAAAGTTTGGGGAATATTTTCAACACTTAATTTTAATTCTTTCATAAAAATCGAACCTCTATGTTTTGAACATCCTTCTTTAATTTTATTATAAATTGAATCTCTTTTCTTAAGACTTTTTCTTCTTTTAAAATTCTTTTTATTAGGACTTCCATTTATAATTTCATTATTTTCTATTTTAATAGTATTATTTATAGTATATAATTTATTTATAGAAGTTTTTGTTTCATTATTATCAAAAGTTTCTGAATATGAATTAAAGGTTTTGTACTTATTTAAAGTAAAAGATTTTATTCTTTGATTTCCATTTAATTTAATAAAATTTTTTTGATATTCTAAATTAGGAGGAAGAAATTCTTTATTTAATTTAAATATATTATTTCTATTATTGAATTTTGAAGAATTTTTTATAAAACTTCTTCTATTTAAACTTCTAAAACTTTGGAATTGACCCATATCATAATCACTATTTGTTTCTAAAAATTTTTTTCTTAATGAATTACTACAATTACTAAATAGATCCTTATTAGTTAATGATAAACTATTATTTTTAATATCTTCATAAAAATTATTACTTAAATTTAATGTATTTTCTCTTCGAAATGATCTTTTAAAATTAATTTCTGATAAATTTATTTTTGAATCTTGGGATTTTCTTATTGATTTTCCTGGAGATGAACTTGGTCTTGAAATATTTGATTTATTTATTTTTAAATTTCTTCTTAAATAATTTAATTTATTTTTTATTTTCATATTTTGTAAAAATTTGTCTAATTTATTTGTAGAATTTTTCATATTATATTTATTAATATTTATTTTAAGTTTAATCTTTTTTTTTTTATCTCCAGAAACATTATTCATTAGATTTATACTATTATAACTCTTATTTTTATTAAATGAATCATCACTTTTATAAGAATTATGAAAATTCATTCTTTCACTTTTATTTAATAAATTACTATGATTATTTTCAATCGAATTTGTTGTTAAAATTTTATCTTGAGATAAATTGTGAAAATATCTTTTATTTATTAATATATTTCTACTTAATTTTTTCTTTATTAATGCTTTTCTATCAGAAAAAGAGTTTTTTTCTGTCATAGTATAAAATAAATTATTTATTCTTTTATTTCTACTTGAAAAAGGTCTTTTTAAAATACATTTATTGAAATCCTATATATATCATTTATTTATTTACTTTATCTTTATTTATTTTTCTATCTTCTGATAAATTTGTTTTTTTTTCATATAAATGTAATGGCGATTTCTCCATTCAAAAATTTTATTAAAATTTATAACTTTTAATTTTAAAAATTTAATATTTAAAAATAATTATTTTAATCTTTTTTTAATTTTTCTAAATCTAATAAATTTCCTTTTTCTTTCCTTAAACTAGTAACAGATTTTTTATCTTTTTTAGATAATTTATTTTCAATTTTATTTAAATTTTTCAATTCTTTATCAAGATTAATTTCAGAAGGTTTTTTAGATTTTTGTTGACTTTCACTTCTTTTAGTATAAAAACTTTCGATTCCTTTTTTAAAATTTTGATAACCATCAAAATTATTATTTTTAACAAATTCATTAGTATAATTTTTAACACTTTTTGTGGCATTATCAATATCATTTTCAAAAGACTTAAAAAGTCTAACAACTAATAATTGATAAACTAAAGTGGCTCCATGACTATTAGGCATAAATAACCAAATTAAAAATATGATTTTTAAAATAAAATAAAATGGAATAAATCTTAAAATAAAACCTGAGAAAGTATCAATAATATTAAAAGTAGCAAAACAAACCCAATAAGTTAACCAATGTTTATCATCGTTACTATTTGTTTCTATTGTTTTCATTGTCCAAAAAGCAGGATAAATAGTTCCTACTAAATTTGTTATTAATGCATCCGCATCAAATATATTAAAATATACGATTATTATTGTTGTTATTAATACAACTATTACTATTCCTCCATGAATTCCTGTTTTGTTTTCAATAATTTTCATATGCTCGTTCCATTTATCTATTAAACTTATTTCTTTTTCCTTTTTTTCTTTTTCATTTTTTTCTATTTCTTTTTTAATTGATTTTGTTTTTTTCATTTTCTTTTAAATTGATTATTTTTTTTATTTATTTTTAATTTTTTTGTTTGTATATTTAAATATTTATTTTCTATTTTTAATATTCTCCTTTTTCTACAGGAAAAAATGTTATTTATCAAAACTTTCTAAATATATTTTTTCATACAATTTATTATTTTCTATTAATGATTTATTATATTAAAATTATTATTTATTTTAATAGGAAAAAATTATTCTGACTTTTATCATTAATTATTTTAAAAATAAAAAAAAACGCGTTAATATAATTTACAAAAATGGAATCAAAAGAAGATGAATTAATAATATTAGATGAAACATACTATGGAAAAAAAAATAAAACACCAGAACAAACAATAAGAACTTTTTTTTCATGTATATATTATTATTAGATATAGCAAAATTTAGTAATGTTAAATCATATATCAAACAATAAACAAAAAAATTTTCCTTTTTGTTTAAATGAAACTTCAGAATTTAAAGATGAAGAAGAAAAAAAAGACAAAAATAAAGAAAACATATGTTTTCAGTATTGTGAAAAAGTAAAAAAATTAATTACTGACAAAGAAACTCAAATTAAATGTGCAAATGAAATAATGAGAGATGAATCTTTTATTCAAATTTTATCAAATTTAAACAATCATACTCCACAAGTAATAAATAAATAAATTTTATATAGGAAGTTGATTTAATATATTTGATTTTTAGAGTTTTACAAAAAACTTTACATAATAATAAAGAAATACATGAATATATTTTAAAAAAAGTTAAAAAAATTTTAAAAAATTTAATGAGTAATTTATATAAATTAAGAGATAATTTTATAATTGTAACAATTGGGAAAATGATTAGAAAATTAATAAAAGATCATGATTACATTCCATTTATTTTAACTATTGAATATATAAAAGAATTATATTCATTTACTAAAAGTCAAAATTTTTTAATTTTAAAAGAAATATGGAATATTCTATTTTACATATATCAAAGTAAAAAAATTGATTCTAGTTATGTTGAAAAATTTATGTCTGAAAAAACAGAAGAAATTGTTAATATAATTCTTAATACTTTAAAACCTGTTATTTCTTCTAATGCTTCTGATGAAGATGATAAATATTATTATATGAAAAGAGAAAGTGCTATTTTATTAGAAAATATTATGAAAAATCCTGCTTATGAAAAATTCACTCAGTTATTTACTAATAGTTTAGATGGGTTAATTATTATTATGAGTTTAATGAATAGTAAAAGTAATCAAATTATTATTAGAAGTGTTATTTTATTAAATTTTTTCTTTTTAGATATTGAAAATAAAAACAATAAAATTAAAAAAATGTTATTTTTTAATAAGGAAAATATTGAAGAATTTTTTAATGATCATGTTAATATTACTGATATAGAAGAACCAAAAAATTTTATTTTATATGAATTAGAAAGATTAGGTAATTTAATTGAAGATGAATAAATTAATGTTAAATAAAAAAATTAAAGTTTAAAAAGAATATATTTAAGTATTTTTATTTTATTTGTTAATTGTTTTTAAATTATTTATTTATATTTAAAAATAAATACTTTTCTCCATCTATTATATTCATTTTTTTTTCATCATATGGGGATTGGGGATTGGGGATTGGGGATTGGGGATTGGGCCCAATCCCCAATCCCCAATCCCCATTCA
>JAEEGK010020186.1_pt1 | contig 14197 bp, 11 predicted proteins | sample 8958771 | NCBI WGS metagenome assembly JAEEGK01 (sample SAMN16246547, study PRJNA631951) | gut metagenome | biome: gut microbiome; feature: rumen; material: SC-attached | host: Bos | place: Iran: Karaj | collected 2018-10
ATGGAGGGCTCAGTGAGGGTGCTTGGCTGGCCGTCTCCTACCTGATCGACCCAAAGCCGGATAACTGATCCCACGCTGCACATCACGTTGCCGTAGCGGGTGCAGCAGATTTTTGTATCACCGGAATATCTTGACTTTGCGATAGCAACCTTCTCCTCGATGGCTTTGGTGATGCCCATTGCGTTGATGGGGTATGCGGCTTTGTCTGTGGATAGGCAGATGACGGATTTGACCTTGGCCTCGATAGCGGCCGTGAGGACGTTGTCTGTGCCTATAACGTTGGTGCGGACAGCCTCCATAGGGAAGAACTCGCAGCTAGGGACCTGCTTGAGTGCGGCCGCGTGGAAAATGTAATCCACACCGGGCATTGCCCTCCTGCAACTCTCCAGGCTACGGACATCGCCGATGTAGAACTTTATCTTATTTGCGACCTCAGGGAACTTTGCCTGATACTCGTGACGCATGTCATCCTGCTTCTTCTCATCTCGCGAGAAAATACGGATCTCTCCTATATCGGTACGCAGGAACCTCTTCAGCACTGCATTACCGAACGAACCGGTACCACCGGTAATCATCAAGGTTTTGTCTTTAAAAATCGACATATAGGTTTGTGTTATTTATCTTTTTCAGACTCTTAAACTCTTCTTCTGTTATCGCAACGTACTTCGTGCCGGAGGTAAACACCAGGCCTGGCTTGGAGTTCACATTCGCCCGGGCAATTTCGACGTTACATCCGCTGATGTCTTTTGTACGAATAGCATCTCCTCCGATGGGGGCCGTTACCAAACTGTCCAGCGTCTTCCACAACTCTCCATCCATCTTTATTTCGAGATTGACGCACGCCCCAGTGCAAGTGCACAGTCCTGTCTTAAGGACCAGACGCTGTAGGCCATTCTCGTTCACAACCTCTGCCTTCCTGTCCTGTTCTTTCTCTTGCTGGACCATTCCCTCCTGTGCCATCCCTGAAAGAGTTGCGCACGCAAGGGCCATTGAAACGAAAAGCTTTGAAACTTTCATTTTAAGTTGATTATAATTGAATTTATCTAGTTAGTGGGGTTACTTTATTCTTGTACGCTGGAATCTGCTTGTAAGGCAGGGGGCTTCACTCTCAATCAATGCTTCTGGAACTCCTTCACCAGCGGCGCCATCTATATCGCCTCCGGCCAAGTTCCGATTACAAGCATTACTTTTTTCATATATTAATTTTGTCGGTTTATCTTAGTTTGCCATTAACGATGCAGTGTCGTTGCGAATATCCCTGCTTACATTTTTACCCGAATCAAAACCAATTAACGCTGTAATATTATTCCTTGTTATGTAGGTAGCGATGTTAGCTCAACAACACTTCTGTCTTATACCACAAATGGAAAAATCAAAAAATCAATGAATGTTTTTCATAAAATCTTTATAGACTTGAGGTCGTTTGGCCTCTCTACATATAGATGCGAATGCTTCTTTAGAATACTGCATTGAGGGGTAACTTGTGATTACATTTTGAAGCATCTTGGTTGCTCCCCAGAAATCACCCTCAAAATAATAAGCATACTCAGCGGACATGGTATCAGCAATCTCTCGATGGTTCTTATCTTGAGATTTATTCATATCGTTTATGAGTGATTTAAGAATACCTGGATCCGAATAAGGATCCTTAACAAGGCATCTAAAATATGCTTCTATGTAAAAAGAATTAAAACGTTGTCTCTTATAGTTTTCTTCCGCAAGTTCAAGGGCACCAGAATAATCACCAGTCTGTATCCGAACCAAGACTATCTCCTGTTTTAACTTAATACTATCAGAGCCTCCGTCTGACAAACTTAAGGCAATTCCATATTCCTCTTCAGCTTTTCCCCACTGCCCCTGCAACCTATAATAGAAGCCAACCAAAAAATGATAAGTAGTTCGCCCTTTAAAATAGTTGACTACTTCAAATAATCTAGTATCTTTTGTTCGACACAAAGCGAGACAATACCAATACTTGATATTCCATTCCATGTGGTCATCGAAGTTCTTAGAACCGGAGAGCATTCTCTCACAAAGAGCAAGAACTCCAGGATAGTTCTTTTCTTCATACTCTTCAACTATTACATTTAAGGCAATTGAAGGTATTAAGTATTTGGATAGATCTTTCTCTGTATTCAATCCGGTTTTAAGCAAACACTTGATGCCGTACATATACGTAACAATCTCTTCATTTGATTCTGGCACATCTATCTCTCTAACAAGTGTTGCGGCCCTTTTTGATAGCTTTGAAATAAAATCTTTGGAAAGAGAAATCCTTTTTGATCTTTTAAGAAAATCGGCAACAACTGGATGTATTCTAACATATTCTCTAGAATAACCAAAGAACTCTAAAACTGATAAATCTTTAAAACTGTTGAGTAATTCTTCAAGGCTTGGATCATCAAAAAGCTGTTGCAACTGCTTAATAGATATAACACCAAAATGGGCCAAGAGCAACAATAACTGTATCCTTGATTCATTCCCCTTTTCATTTAAGATATCAACTAGATAATCAAGGACATCAGAGATTGATTTTTCAAAAGTTCTCAATAGTTCCATGGCCGTAAACCGGTTATATTTGACCCAAGAATCAATTACGGGGTAAACATATCCCGGAAAACCATTTACAGACGTTACGATTGTATTCATATCTGCTTCCGGTATACTCAATGACTGAGGGCTAGAATATGCTTTAATAATAGCTTGGATATCCCTATTCTCCAGAGGTAGAAGCTGCTTCTGAATAATAGGCAAGATGTTGATTTCCTTATTATCTATCCCAACTTTTGATATAATAAAAATACCCGTATGGTTGATTAATTTAGGAGATCTAAGGACTTCTTGGAACCAATCCACAATATGTCCTGTCCTAGAGACTAAACAAAAATCATCATATATGAGAATATATTGTTTATAGTTGTATAGTTCATTGAATAATTGGATAAGATAGTCTATTTTAGCAGATATCTTTTCGTTCACCATAATGGATATGAGCGATGATGTCTCAAACAACTCAACAAAGTCATTGATATAAAGGGCTAAATCTTCTATACTCTTCCCCAACTCCATCGAAATAGAGCAAAAACTTAATCGGTCGTCACTTAATACCTTTCGCAAGTATTGCAAGGCAAACCGTTTTCTTCCGACATGTGGAATACCTGTAATAAAAACTGCCTTAACGTTCGATTTTAGCAATTGCTCTGTTTCAAGTTCAGACAAGGCTTGACCTCGTCCAACGAATAATGAATCGCGTATTCTCAGGATAGGATAATTGTTATAATCCATTGTGCGCAAAGTATCCATTAAAACCCTGCTTATAATCCTTGCACTAGGAATTGTATGAAGCAAATAATTGCTTATCCATGGGGAGATCCTTATATCGGTTGGTAATATCGTTTTATCAACAATGAACGATCTAAATACCATAGTCTTATTGTCAACGCTTCTCTTCACATATTGAGTTTCTAAAGTCACCCAATCTGAAACAAGCGCTTTTTCGCTTATAAGAAGACAAAACACACTCGAGCTATCAATTTTACGTTTAATCTCGTCTTCTAGCACTTCTCCCGAGCGAAAATCATAGCAATCTATGATACAACGATCACGTCCAATTATATCTGATAACCTAATAACCAGGTCCTTTTGAGCGCTACTATGAGAAATAAAAATGCGATTCATATGATTAATAATAAACTATCTTTTCCAAGCCACACAAAGTAAGTCCCACAAACAAACAGATAAAACACAGAAAAAAGATTAGAGCCCATTATGTGTTTTATACTCTTCAAAAAAAAGTGGTAATAAACATCGAAGATTCGCAAGCGATTAAGGTATTGCATCAACCATAGTTAGGAGAAGCACGCTATACTCTTTGCCGGTATTACGATTTCTAGAAGATTGAACAGAACAAGTTATCTTATATACTTGATCATTCATGGTTATACCATTAAGTTTGCTATTATCATAGCACTTTCCTCTTATAGTATTTCGATTATTCAAAAGCCTAATTCCCCAATCACCTGTATTTGTATTTGCCTTAAAAAATCGACCTTCAAATATCTCTTCCTTATCCTCTAATTGTTCTAAACTCGTTGCCATAGCATATAATTGTGATATACGCTGTTTATCCACCAAACACTCTATCACCTTTGATTCAGAGGATCTATACACCCATTTATACTTAAAAGAAACGCCATTATCAGCTAACACTTTAACCAAGGTCCTATAACCAGATTGTGCAGACTTAAAAAGAGTTAGTCCATTTGCGACCTTTTCATCGTCACCTGAAAAAAGAGGTGAAATCATTTGAAGTGTATCTGAAACCTTAGAACCGCCAAACAAATCAGTTGCTTCCATCGATAACAACTCAAGGTCGAAAGATGCAGCAATAGAGCCTCGCACATAGAGATTAGAATCAAGTTCATTGTGAGTCCCATGCAATTGTTTGTGTACTTTAGTAACGATTGACTGAAAACCTCGCAAAGACTCTGTCATAACCTTTGCGGAGATTATATGTTCATTAGTATCGTAATTGTAGCCTATTCTGAGTACCGTCTTACCTTCTTCGATACAAGTTCTAAGCATCTCTCGATTCTCTCGTTCTCCATAATCTATATAATAGCCAACCTCCGGCAACATATAGTTTTCGGGACGATCCAAGACATCTACTATTTCAACTGTGTCTCCATCGACAATAATGCTGTATAAATACAATTCGGGGTTCGTGTAAACACCTCTAAGATCTAAATGGCCAGTTAGAAAATCATTAAGCTTTTCTATGGAAATACTGGCGCCTAAACAATGAAGGACACCCGTATCATCAATATCGTAGGTAAGGCATAGATATGACGTGTTAATTGCATCTTTAGCAACAAACAACTGAGGAACGTCATAGAACTCAAGTATCTCAGTGATTGTTATTCTCATACTATTCGAGCTTTAGAGAGATCGCAAGTACTTGTCCTCCACCAGGTAAAATGATGAAGATCTTTCTTGGAGTGTATCATTACACCATCTTCCGGAAGAAGAGCAATCTGAGCAACACCCTTAAAATGCTTTTTTATAAATGGAAGCTTAAACTGATTTCTAGCATCCTCTAAACTATCTCGAATAGATAAACCAGAAGCTAAAACCAAACTAGTACCACTAAAAAGCCTTTCAGGGAATAAGAGTAAATAACTAACCCAATCTTTATCAGTTACTATGTTATCTTCTATTGTGAACCTATAAAAAAAATCATTCTCAGAATATAGCACCTGTTGCGGTGGGCAATTCTTAGGTAGAATATCAGCCCAATTGCAGCCGAACTGTTTTATATAATCAGATAGCTTAATGTCTCGTTTCATTTTCGCTATGTTTTAATAAAACTAACCTCCTTAGATAATGCACCAACGTCATTCCACCCATTCTCACATGATCCGCCTGACCACCCGGATGTATGATGTTTACGCTAAAGTCAATGGTTAATATGATTGCATTAAAGGGCTGGAGAGAGTAGAACTAGTCTTGTACGACTCGATGCTGAATCCTGTGAAATACTGCGCAAACGCTACAGCACTTACGGACATCAGCAAAACGATTAGAATAAGCCTTTTCATAGGATTGATTATTTGTCTTTCCCTTTCACCACCCCAGGCCCCAGACCATAAGCAACCTCGTCCTTGATTTGCTTATTAATAGATACCTTTTTGGAAGCCACTCTATTTCGGACAACGCCGGGGCCTTTGAAGCCGTGTGCCTGAGCCTTGGGGGTTTTATCGTCATCATAATCCTTAACCATGCCGGTGGTCAGGAACTGGAACATGGGCTTGGGGTCTTTGTCTGTACTCATAGCAGAACGTATTTGATTCCGTATATCACTATCATCACGATGCCAACAATTATCAACGCTGTTACAATCCAGTTCAGGATCGGTCCATACTTGCAGATTTCATCCTCTTTTTTCTGAATTTCAGCCGCATCATACTTTTTCTTGTCGTGAGTATTGATCCATTTCTGTATCTCCTCCATACACTTTACAGAAAGCATATGGGAGAAGTAATTCAGCAGCAGCGCCAATCCGAAGCACGCCATTATGGCAATTATCATCCAAACGGAGGGCACTTTTTCTAGATGGGTAGCCAAATAGGTAAAGATACCTATCGACACGGTAAGTCCGCCGGAGGCAATGTCAAAGGTCCTCTGCTCGCGCAGGGTTTCAGACTCGTCGCGAAGCTTCCCAATTCGGTCGAACTCCTCGTTGAACTTTTCTTTGTCGGATTTTTGTTTTGGGCCTTGATTCTGTGCCATATCGTATGTGATTATGCGTTCTTTATCCTCCCCATCCCCCACTGGTACACCTCGTCAATCACCGGCGTAGGCACGCCATTAGCGGCGGCGAGTTCCTTGATCCAGCGGAGGCCGAAGGGGAAGTCTTCGGTGAAGTAGCGGCTGCCGAAGTCGGCCTTCCAGCCGCCGGGGACCTCGACCATGGGGCTTTCGATGGTCTGGAAGGCGGGGATGGATGCTATCTTGCGGGTGAGCGAGGCGGCGTCGCTGCTTCCGTAGTAGTCGAGCAGCGTGGGGATGCTCCGCACGCCCAGCACGTCCAGCAGGCGGAAGAACTCCTCGTCCATATCTATCAGCTTCTGCGATGCGGCCTCGGTCCATTCCTTGTAGAAGAGTATCTTGTGGTCGAAGACCTCATCCTCCCGGCCGGCGAACATAGTGTAGAGGCGCCCTGTGTGCAGTATGGGGTTCGAGTTCGTGAGCGCTGCCTCGTAAAAACTGTCCAGAAGAGTTGTGGGCGTCAGGAACAGGCGCTCAATCAGCTGGCGGAACTCCTCGCGCGCGGGGACGTTCTCCACCGCCACCGATACGCTGCTCTTGTAGCCCAGGAGCCTTGCGGACACTCCGTATTCGGCCACCCGGGCGATGTAGGGCACCCTCTGGAAGCCGAACAGGCGGGCATCCTCCCCCAGCACCTTGTGCGCGAAGAAGAAGAACCCGGTGCTGGAGACTATGCTCCCCACCACCGCATCCCCCACGAAGGGCTTGATCTGCGTAAGAGTCTTCTCGATGAGATACCCGGGCAGGCAGAGCAGCACCATATCGGCACCGGCCACGACCTCGGCAGGGTCCGAGGACACCCGCGCCAGCCTCCCCCTGTACTCCTTCCCCTCCAGATCCGTGACGCTGATGCTGCTCCCCCATTTCGAGGGATGTCCGCTGAGTATGCCGACTTCCACTCCGGGCTGCTCCGACAGCACGCCGGCGCACACATGGCCCAGGGAGCCTCCGCCGCAGATACAGATTTTCATCAGAGGGATTTAAGGGTTTTCACCAGGTATTCGTTGTCGGCCCGGTCGCGCACGGCCAGGCGTATGTAGTTTCCTCCGTCAAAGGCCTTCTTGGTGCCGCAGTCTTTGATGAAGATGTTGTGCTTGAGCAGCTTGATTGCCAGTTCGTGCGAGCTGAACTTCCCCGTGACCTTGCAGAGGAAGTAGTTCGCCTGGCTGGGGTACACCTTGAGGTAGGGCACGGTGTCCAGTTCGGCGCGGAAGCGGTCCCTCTCCTCGCGGAAGAGTTCGCAGGCCCGCGCGTAGTCCTTGGCGTACTTCTCGTAGATCTGCATATAGAACTCCCCGAAGGAGTTTATGTTCCAGATGGCCACCTGCTTCTTGAGCTTCGCGATGACTTCGGCATCCCCGGAGGCCAGCACTCCCAGGCGGAATCCGGGCACTCCGTAGCTCTTGCTTATGCTCTTCACCACCACCAGGTGCGGGTTGGCGGAGAGGATTGCGTTGTCGAAAAGGGAGTACTGCCCTTCCACCTTCGCAAAGTCCACGAAAGACTCGTCCACCACGAACCTGAGGCCCTGGGCCTTGGTCCAGGCCACGAGGTCCAGCAGTTCCCAGAAGGGAATATAGTTGCCGGAGGGGTTGTCGGGGTTTATGAGAAGCAGGGTGTCGATTCCCTTCCCCGCGAAGAACTTCTTTATGTCCTCCGCGCTGTAGCGGAAGCCTTCTTCCGAAGGGATGTACTGCACCAGGTCTGCCCCGTCCTTGCGGTTGGGGTACTCTTCGAAGGTGGGGAGGATGTTGCCCAGCTTGCCGGTCCATCCCTCCATATAGGCCTTGATGAGCTCGGCAGCGCCGTTGCCCACCAGTATGTATTCCTGCTTCACCCCGAAGTTCTTGGACGCCAGCAGGGAGTTCACCCTCATTCCCGAGGGATACTCGCGCATCAGGGTTTCGAAGCTGGCCTTTATCTCGTCTATCATCCTCTGCGGGGGGAAGTAGGGGTTCACCAGATAGCAGTAATCTATCATCTGGGGATATCTCCAGTATCCGCCGTAGCGCGAGGAAATTGCCTGGTAGTGCCCGTCCTCGGTGGGAGCGAACATTCCGGAGGCTATGTCCAGGTCCTGCACGTCGTCGATCTCGTACCAGGTCTCGCCGGAGAGCGGCAGGGCCTTCAGCGGTGCGTCGTGCAGATGGAGGATTACGCGCAGCACCTGCTCGTAGTACTCGTTATTTCCCAGGGCAATGCTGTAGGCCGCCAGGAAGGGAACATAGTACTTGGCCGAGAAGTCCTTGCTGAACTTGTAGATGTTGACGGTCTTGTAGTAGTTCTTGATCTCCTCGAACTGGAAGTGGTTCTTGTCGATGAAGCGGGTGATGCGGGACTGCTCGTCGATGGTCACCACCGTGCCGTCCATCCAGCTTTCGTATTTATCTACCAGGGCGATGTTGGGCGCCGGGTCCTCGAGGAGCTTGCGCACTACCGCGGACTCGTAGATGAGGTCGGATTCCAGGAGGATGGTGTCTTCGGCCAGCAGGTAGTCCTTCGCCAGGTAGAGCGAATAGATGTTGTTGGTCTTGTCGTACACCGGGTTATCGACATAGACTATGGGGATGCCTTTGTAGCTGGTGCCTACATAGTCCTTGACGTTCTGGCCCTTGTAGCCCACCACCAGCACCACGCGCGAGACCTTGGCCTCGTAGAGTGTTTCCAGAGCACGGTCTATCAGCTTGGTGCCGTTGACCTCCAGCATACACTTGGTGTTGTCGTGGGTATATTCACCCAAGCGCTTGCCCATACCGGCAGCGAGGATTATTGCTTGCATTTAGTTTTGTTTTCGGTTTTGAAAGATACTTCTCCGCCTTCCCGGCCCTGGAGAGTGACTGATCCGGGGCGGGCGCGGCGCGTTGACGGCTCTTCCGGCTTTCGTAGCTTCCGGAAAGATCATTCTCCTATCCAAGAGATTGGTCTTGAGCCTAGCGTTATTAAACGGACAAATATACTAATTTTCCGTCAGTTGGCAAATATATGTGAAGCCTATTTTACTGCTCCACCCAGACTAATTTACCGATGTCGAAACCTCGCCTGCTGGCATCGTTCAAAATGGTGTCGCGGGCGGTTTCGGGGAGCTCGGGGGTGCGGGAGATTATCCATAGGTATTTGTCAGAATTTCCACCCACCAGGGCCCATTGATAGTCTTTATCTAGAAGGAATACACGAAAATCGCTGTAGAAAGGCCCCCAGAACGACAGACGGAGCCTGCGGGGCTCGTCGCTCAGCTTGATGGCGCCTTTGGCATATTTGGGCTCGCCGTGCACTATGCCGGTGTTAAGGAACTCGATGACTCCGTCCCCGCGCACTGCATAGATGGCCTTGGCCTTGGTCATCCCACGCTCGTATGAATAGTCGAAGCGTGCTATTTCATACCATTCGCCGAGGAAGCTGTCGATGTCCAGTTCTCCCTCTACCGAAGTGTCTACAACTGTTTTGGACTTGCATCCTGCGAACGCGAGCACTGCCGCGAGAATAACGATAAATCTCTTCATAATCTAGTCCCTTTTGAAAATGTCTCTTGTGTAAACTTTGGCAGCCACGTCGTCCAGCACCGCGTCGTAGCGGTTGGCGATTATGGCCTGGCTGCGGGCCTTGAAAGCTGCGAGGTCGTTCACCACTTCGCTTCCGAAGAAGGTGGTGCCGCTCTCCAGCGTAGGTTCGTAAATTATCACCTTGGCGCCCTTGGCCTTGATGCGCTTCATAATGCCCTGGATGGCGCTCTGGCGGAAGTTGTCGGAGCCCGTCTTCATCGTAAGGCGGTAAACTCCCACGGTGACCTCCTTCTCCTTGGCGGTGTCGAAGGCGGAGGAGCCGGTGTAGTAGCCGGACTTCTCCAGCACCTTGTCGGCTATGAAGTCCTTGCGGGTGCGGTTGCTCTCCACGATTGCGTGGATCAGGTTCTCGGGCACGTCGCGGAAGTTCGCGAGCAGCTGCTTGGTATCCTTCGGGAGGCAGTATCCCCCGTAACCGAAGGAGGGGTTGTTATAGTGGGTGCCGATGCGGGGGTCGAGGCAGACGCCTTCGATTATGGCGCGGGTGTCGAGGCCCTTCATTTCGGCGTAGGTGTCAAGTTCGTTGAAGTAGCTCACGCGCAGCGCGAGGTAGGTGTTTGCGAAGAGTTTGACTGCTTCGGCTTCGGTGCTGCCCATAAAGAGTACGGGGACGTCTTCCTTCAGGGCACCGGCCTTGATCAGGGCGGCGAATTGGCGGGCCTGCTCTTCGTCGGTGTCGTAGCCGACGATTATGCGGCTGGGATAGAGGTTGTCATACAGAGCCTTGCTTTCGCGCAGGAACTCCGGGGCGAAAAGTATGTGCGGCACCACCACCTTGAAACTGCCGTCGGCGAGGCGCTCGCGGTACGAGAACTTCTCGCGGGCGGACTTGGTATAGCCGACCGGAACCGTTGATTTAATGACCATTACGGCGTCGGGGTTCACCTCCAGCACCAGATTTATGACTTCTTCCACGTGGCTGGTGTCGAAGAAGTTTTTCTTGGGGTCGTAGTTGGTGGGCGCGGCGATCACCACGAAATCCGCGTCCTTGTAGGCGGCCCTGCCGTCGAGGGTAGCAGTGAGGTCGAGCTTCTCTTCCGCGAAGTATTTCTCTATGTATTCGTCGGCGATGGGGCTCTCCCGGCGGTTGATTTTCTCCACCTTTTCGGGGATGACATCCACCGCCACGACTTCGTTCGCCCGGGCGAGCAAGGTCGCGATGCTGAGTCCTACATATCCTGTTCCTGCTACTGCTATCTTCATTGTATTATATTTCTATTCGTTGCGGCCGCTTGTCCGTTGCGGGCGGCTATCCGTTTTGCGCCAGGCGGATCAGATACTGGCCGTACTGATTCTTTTTCATCGGCTCTGCCGCCGCGAGCAGCTGCCCGGCATCTATCCATCCCTTCTCGAACGCTATCTCTTCGAGGCAGGCGATCTTGCAGCCCGTGCGCTTCTCGAGCGTCTCGATGAAGATGGATGCTTCCGCGAGGGAGTCGTGGGTGCCGGTGTCCAGCCAGGCGAATCCCCTCCCCAGCGTCTGCACCTGCAGGCGGTCCATCGCCAGGAATGCCTGGTTGACGGAGGTGATTTCCAGCTCGCCGCGGGCCGAGGGTTTGACTTCGGATGCTATCTTCACTACCTCGTTGGGGTAGAAGTAGAGGCCTGTGACGGCGTAGTTGCTCTTGGGTTTGGCGGGTTTTTCTTCGATGCTGAGGCAGCGGCCGGCTTTGTCGAATTCGGCCACGCCATAGCGTTCGGGGTCGCTTACCCAGTAGCCGAAGACGGTGGCTTTGGGATTCCCGGTCAGGCCGGGAATGACGGCCTTCTCCCCTGTCATGCCCGTCTTCTCCCCCGTCATGCCCGGCTTCTCCCCCGTCATGCCCGACTTCTCCCCCGTCATGCCCGACCTGATCGGGCATCTTTCTGCGTCTTTCACCGCCTGCGCCAACATCGGCGTAAACCCCGCACCATAGAAGATATTATCCCCCAGGACCAGGCAGACCGAATCCCCGCCGATAAACTCCCGGCCGATGATAAAAGCCTGCGCCAATCCGTCCGGACTCGGCTGCTCCGCATACTCGAAACGCACGCCCAGCTCGCTGCCATCCCCCAGAAGCCGCCGGAACGCCGGCAGATCCTGCGGAGTCGAAATTATGAGAATCTCCCTAATCCCCGCCAGCATCAGCACGCTCACGGGATAGTAGATCATTGGCTTATCGTAGATGGGCAGCAGCTGCTTGCTGACGCCCTTCGTAATCGGGTAAAGCCTGGTACCGGACCCGCCGGCAAGAACTATTCCTTTCATATCTTCTGCAGATAAGTCATTGGTATATGGGAGATCGCCACCACCGCGACGCCCTCGATGGCAATCAGCAGCTTGCGATCCTTCTTTATCCTCTTTACAAAGCCGGTGGCACCCCTGTAGATGCCATCGATAACCTTAACTCTCTCCCCTTCCTCGAACGGCGGCATAGTGTCGCCGTAATACTCGATGTCCTTTCCCCCGCCGGTGGAAGTGATGAAGATGAACGCCTTCATCTGCTCCTCCGGAATCGGGGCCGGCTGCAGCACGCCGAATCCTCCTTTGTCCTGGACCTTATGACGGTAGATCATGAAGTCCTGGTCGTGGGTGGCCTTGTATGCTTCGAGCGTTGCAGTGTCGCACTTGACGAACAGTAACTGAGGGATTATCTGAACGTCTTTGCGGACCTGCCGGCCGTCGATGGTTTCCGTGACGTTGCGCATCGCAATGTAGGTCTCGAAACCCTTCTGCTGGAAGTCCTCCCTGATTTTGAGGGCCTTCCTCTTGAAGGCGCGCAGGGCGTACCACGCGCAAGTGTCCTGAGCCTCTGGCATTGTCGACGGAATCATCTGACAAATATAATCAAATAATCCTTACATAGCACGCCTTTGAACGTGGTGTAGTGCATTTTTCCACCCCCAACTGCCTGAATGATAGTTACTTTTGGTTGGTTTTGGCGGGTGGTTTTGCGCTGTTCTGCGCTGTTCTGCGCTGTTCTGCGTGCTGTTCTGCGATGTTCTGCGTGCTGTTCTGCGTGCTGTTCTGGTGCTGTTCTGCGTGCTCGGTGCGTGCTCGGAGCAGCAGCTAAATCGCTGACTATCAGCGCGATGCCGGCGGGAGAATCGGCTCTTTTTGCCGATTCTCTTTCCGGCAAGTCCCTGTGAGGCAAGGGTTTGAGTGCTGCAGGCTTTTGAGTGCTGCAAGGGTTTGAGTGCTGCAAGCTTTTGAGTGCTGCAAGCCTTTGAGTGCCGCATTAGGCCGGGGCTTTTTCGTCATGCCCGACTCGGTCGGGCACCTAACTCATTGACTCACAGCAATATCCTGAAAACAAATCGGTTATTTTGGCCGATTTGTTTTCAGGATATCATTGATACACAGCCACTTAGCCGCCCGGCGTTTTCCCTCATGCCCGGCTTGGCCGGGCATTTTTGTCGCTGGGCTAAGGCCGCCGGCGAGGAGAGCCCTTCAGGGATGTTGCTCCCCGCAGCCGGCGCCGCCGTAGCTGCCCGCCCTGCCATTCGGCGGGCAGCGTTGCCCACCAGTCGCCCCCCTCCATATCGCCGATACAATTCCCGCAAAACGGCCACCGGTGCGCTTCCAGTGTGAATGGTGTAATTTCGTGGCCGACACCATTCCCGCAAAACGGCCATCGGCGTACTTCCAGTGTGAATGGTCCCCGGGTTAAAATTACACCATTCACACTCCACGTCATCCTGTGGGCTTCCCATACGCATAGTGGTTGAAGTATTACTTTAGGTGACCGTGTCCCGACGCCCCCACGCGTCGCCGCACCCCATCCGTAACCAAAAACCGCCCTTTTTGGTTACGGAGCTTTCTTCAAACCTCATTGGTAACCAAAACACCGCCTTTTTGGTTACGGAACTGTCTGCAAACCCCATCGGTAACCAAAACACCGCCTTTTTGGTTACGGAATTCCAAGTCGCGCAGCCGAACTGGCGTTCTGAACTGGCGCTTCGGCCGGGGCCCTCACGATAGCGGCCGACTTATGTGCCCCTGGTCATCTTCGCTGCTTCACAGCCCTCAGCACCGCCCCTCCATGGGGTTCTGATGGGCAAGGTCTAATTCTATGCCTTGGACCTTGCCCGCATTTCGGCCTCCCAGGCACTTCTAATGGGCAAGGTCCCCACCACGAAATTAGACCTTGCCCGATCGGGCGCCACGAAAAGGAATTCCGGAAGTTTGACTGAAAATGCGAGCCGGAGTGGCGACACGGAGGGGCGGGCGCGGAAAGGGCGGGAACGGCGAGGACTGGAACGACGAGGACTGGCACGGCGGGCGGTCTACCGCGGCACCGCCGCCGCTCGGTGGCAGGAGCGGCGGCTAA
>JAEEGK010020189.1_pt1 | contig 14195 bp, 15 predicted proteins | sample 8958771 | NCBI WGS metagenome assembly JAEEGK01 (sample SAMN16246547, study PRJNA631951) | gut metagenome | biome: gut microbiome; feature: rumen; material: SC-attached | host: Bos | place: Iran: Karaj | collected 2018-10
CATGGTCAAGCAGATGCGCGTCTATGCGTTAGCGTTTAATGCCAAGAGCTGACTGTCCGTCAGCTACGCGCTTCAACAAGAAGTTACGAACATCACTCCACCGATAATACGGGGCTAAGTCGCTCGACAAGGGCAACGTAGCCTCTTTTTCATTGAGTAGAAGTTTGATGAGCGGATCCTTGTCGGCTTCATTCTTACGATAGAACACTATCTGAAGATTGCCTGCCATGGGATAAACCAAATTAGCCCACCAGCCTTTAGGTTCAAGTTCATCAAGATTGCCTGTCTTATAATCATAGCCATTGATGCCCATCAGACAGACCAGCGGCAGGAGAACCGTTTCATGTCCAAAGCGTAACGATGCACCCCGCTGCTTATAGGCAATAACGCTGTCGGCCTCGCTGATAATTTTCTGTAGAAGATTGAGCTGAGTATATGGCTGCATGCCGCCATTGCGTGTACAGAAACCAGAATGGAGATAGCTCCAAGCGTTTTCTACCTGCCAAAAGACATAGAGTTCCTCACTGGTAAAAACAGCCAGCAACGGATTGAGCCCCAACCCTTCTTGTGAATTCTGCTGGATGAGTGCTGCCTTCATTAGGTAGTACACCGTCCACATCAAATCAACATGCTTCTGCACGTAGATGGAATCGTTGAAGAAGAGATTGGTCAGACGATGATTTCTCCAGCGTTTAGCTATAAAACGATTGATAGCCTTTTGTGCGTGATAATTCGTAGCACTGTCGCGTAACGCTTTATTCTGATAGTTCAGATACCACATATCACTATATGAGTTGAACATAGAGGTCTGTAGTTTGGGGCGTTCTTTGACGAGTTGCAACACAAAAGCGCCCATAGAAAGTGCACAACGGGTAACGATAGTGCTACGGGCATCGATAAAGGCATCATGCTGGAAAACGGTCGGGAAGTTATGTAGCATGCGATGAGCAATATCACGCTGCTGTTGACCACCAAAATCCGTAAGGTCACCCCAGCGTCCCTCAGCATCATCAATATAAGCCTTTATCTCTCGTAAAGCCATCTTTCCTACAGCTGTCAGCTTACCCAACGAGTCAGCCTTCTGCAATGTCTTGTAGGGCTCCTTATAGCCCTTCATGTCGTTCAGATAGCGAGAACCGTGACGACCATAATGACTGATATAGAACGGCTGATAACCCTTGGGAGCTGCTGTCTGTCTGGGCAGGTCTTTATCGGGATAGACACCATAATTACCTGCAGTAAAACTACGGTCACGTTCGATGATAGAGAAAGCAGACTGTGCCACGCTCTGCATGGCGCCCAGCAATAGCACGACGGCTATCAGTAGGGGACGTATCTGTTTATTTCTCATAAGCATCGAGTTTCTTTAGATAGTAATCACGGAAGTCGCTCCAACGATAGTATGGTGCCTGCTTGTCGGGCAACGGCAGCTTAGCCTCATTCTCGTTGAGTAACACCTTGAAAAGCGGGTCACGGTCCTTAGCATTCTTTCGATAGAAGACGAACTGCACATTGGACCCCATTGGGAATGCACGATAGTTGATCCATCCATTGGACTCCAACTGTTCCAGATCGTCTGTCACCAGTCCGAAACCATTGATGTCGAGCAAACAGACCAAGGGCAGGAGTACCGTCTCGTGACCAAAACGAAGATGAACACTGGTAGTGGACAACTGGATGCAACTGTCAGCATCGTTGATCATCTTCCTCAGAAGGTTACGCTGCAAGAAAGGCATCTTGCTGTCGGTCGCTGTACTAGCGCCCCAGCCATTATACCAATAGGCATTGCCTATCTTCCAGATACGGTATATCTCGTCATGGGTAAAGACATCATAGAGCGTCATCTCCTTGCCCAGTTCAACATTTTGCAAGCCGGCAGCGACAAGTAGAAGTTGCTCTGCGAAATCATATCCGTTAACTTTCTGCTGGACGTAAACGCTATCATTGAACAGCGATTGCATCAGATGAGAGCAATATCCATGCTTTTTCCTATATGCAAGAAAAGATTTTGTCGCTCTTTGATTCTTGCGATGATTAAAGAGTTCCTTATCCTGAAGATTGAGATAATACATGTCACGATGGGTGGCATTGTGGCGAATGTTCAGCTTAGGATTTAGTCGCACAAATTGCACCAATGTATACTCCATAGACAGCACGCAACGTCCCACACCTGTACTGCGAGCATCAATCTCAGCACCATTCTTAAAGACTTCAGGGAAACGCTCATACATACGACGGGCAATGTCTTCCTCCTGATGGCTACCTATCCAGGTAAGATCACCCCAATGATTCTCTGCATCATGACGGATAATATCCAATCGGCGCAACACATCCTTACCAACAGTTGTCAACTTGCCAAGACTGTCAGCCTTCAGCAACGTCAGATAAGGAGCATTATAGAAACTCGGCTTGCTATGGAAACGGGAACCGTGACGACCGTAATGACTGATGTAAAAAGGCTTATATCCACGAGGCGCCGGCGTCAGCTTATGCTGCGTCGGTCCAGGATAGGCCATATAATTGCTGGCCGAAAGGCGAACATTCTCGCGTATTTCATCATAAGCGATCTGTGCATAAAGCGTAGTGATTAGCATGGATGCAACAGTCGCCAACAGCCATCTTTTCATATGAATAGTCAATTATCGACTGCAAATTTACGAAAAAAATATTGAAAGGACCTTGTAATTTACAAAAATTTTGTATATTTGCAGACAAAAGCGCTTTAAAACCCTAATAGTTATGGCTAAAAATCAGTTATGGCACGATGACTACTGGCTGCTACTTATGCAGTTATACCTGCGGAAACCTGTGGGTGTGAAAGCCATGTATAGCCGTCAGATGGTAGAGTTGAGCATTGAGTTACACATTGCTCCTCAACAGTTGTTTGCAAGAATGTGCGAGATTGCCAACCTGGAGACTCCCCGTATTGAGCGTATCTGGCAGGAATACAGTCGTAATCCCAAGCGACTGACACGTGCCGTGCAGTTGTTACGTAACATGATGGGCTTTGGCAATGCCGGTGGTTTCTATGACGGCGTAGAGGTGGAGGAGACTTTCGAGCGCGACTTCCGTCCCATTGCCGAAGACGAGCGACTGACACCTGTCATGCTGATAGTAATCCTAGACCAATACTTCCGACTGACACCTGTTACCATGGTGGCAGAGACGCCAGAGGTAAGACAGTTGTCAAGTCTGATGCATATCCCCGTATCACTGGTGGTCGATGTGTTGGAGGTCTTCCAGCAATGCGATCCCTATCTAAACCGCCGCGATGTGACCATCAGTCCGTTGTTTGTGCCTTGTCAGCAAATATGGCAGCGCTATGGCAATATCGACACCCGTCAGTTGGCCTCGTATGCAGAACAATTGAAAGACTATTTCAAATAATGCATCATTCATAATGCATAATTCATAATTTCTTTGTAATTTTGCAGCCGTTTATGGCACAGGAGCAGATACAAGAGCAACGACTGACGCAGCAACAGAAACTGGCGCAGAGCATTACGCAGCAACAATTGTTGCAAGCGCAATTGATTGAGCTGCCCATTACGCAACTCATAGAGCGTATTAACGCTGAAATGGATGACAATCCTGCTCTGGAACCATCAACTGAAGAACCAGAATATATAGACGGTCCGGAGAATTCAGACAACACCGACTCTGCAGATAACAGCTTCGAACAAGAAGAACGCCAATCTGCCCTCGATGCAGCATTAGAATCGTTGGGACGTGACGACGAAGAACTTCCTGTCTATCAAGGCGGCATTTCCAGTCAGGAAGAACGCGAAGACATAGTTTATGGTCAGACGCAGTCGTTCTACGATCAACTGATGGAGCAAATGAACCTCTTTGAACTCACTGACGAGGAGCGTAACGTGATGGAATACCTTATTGGATCCCTTGACGATGACGGATTATTGCGCAAACCACTTCACAGCATTGCCGACGAATTGGCTATCTATCATAATATTGATATCACAGAACAAAAGATAGAAGAGGTATTGATGAAACTGCAGGAATTCGACCCTGCCGGCATTGGCGCACGCACCCTGCAAGAATGCTTATTATTACAGATTCAACGTCGGGAGCCATCACATTTGAAAGATTTGATGACACGCACTGTAGAAGAGTATTTCGAACTATTCACCAAGAAGCACTGGAATCGTTTACAACAGGTACTCCAGCTTACTGACTTACAGTGTGAGGTACTTATCCGCGAGTTGCGCAAGCTGAACCCCAAACCAGGTACTGCCATGGGCGAAGTTGTGGGTCGTAGTATCCAGCAGATTACCCCTGACTTCATTATCGACACACAAGATGACGGCACCGTGACATTCTCGCTGAACATGGGCGATGTTCCAGAACTGCATGTGTCGCAATCTTTCAGCGACACGCTCAACGAATACCAAACGAACAAGGAGAACATGAGTCGCCAAATGAAGGAGGCGTTACTCTATACAAAGAAGAAAGTCGACGCGGCACAGGGATTCATAGAGGCCATTCGTGTACGTCGTCAAACACTAACAACCACTATGCGTGCTATCATTCAATGGCAGCACCGTTTCTTTGAAGATGGTGACGAGGCATCACTACGCCCCATGATTCTAAAAGATATTGCCGAAAAAACAGGATTGGCACTGAGCACCGTGTCGCGCGTTTCTAATTCAAAATACGCACAGACCCGCTGGGGAACATTCCCCCTACGACATTTCTTTAGTGACAGTTATAAGACTGCAGAAGGCGAGGAACTATCGACCAGGCAAATAAAAATAGCGCTGCGTGACCTTATTGATTCTGAAGACAAGCAAAACCCACTGAGTGACGATGCACTAAAGAAATTATTGGCAGAAAAAGGCTATCCCATTGCACGTCGTACGGTAGCAAAATACCGCGAACAGATGGAAATACCAGTGGCGAGACTACGTCGATAATAAGGAGTGAAGAGTTGAGAGAAACATGAGAGAACAAAAACGAGAGAAACAGATAATACTAGCTGCTCGCATTATGAGCATGCTATTCACACCGTTCTACCTACCCTTTATCGGACTGGTGGCGCTCTTCTTATTCAGTTACTTAAGCATCTTTCCTTGGCCTTACAAGTTACAGGTGCTCATCATGGTCTACCTCTTTACTATCTTACTGCCAACGGTAATGATTCATCTCTACCGTCGCTATCAAGGATGGAATCTTATAGAGCTAGGACACCGCGAGCGACGTATGGTTCCATACGTTATCTCTATCATCTGTTACTTCACATGTGTCTACGTGATGTCACGCATGCACATGCCACATTTTATGGGAGCCATCGTTGTGGCAGGCTTATTGGTACAAATTGTCTGTGCACTCATTAACGTATGGTGGAAGATCTCCACACACACAGCTGCCATTGGTGGTGTGGCAGGTGCACTATTTGCCTTTGCCGAATACTTAGACTTCAACCCTGTCTGGTGGCTCTGCATAGTCTTCGTCATTGCCGGCATGGTGGGTACTAGCCGCATGATTCTGCGCCAGCACTCTTTGGGGCAGGTCGTTGGTGGATTCTGGGTCGGCTTCCTCTGCGCAGCAGTAGCGATACTTTTCCTTTAAACATCGGAATCACGATATAACGAAATAACGATATAACGAAAAAAAATATGACCCCATTAGTAAGTATTATCATGGGCAGTACCAGCGATCTGCCCGTTATGGAGAAAGCCTGCAAATTGCTTGACGAACTGCAGGTACCATTTGAAGTCAATGCTCTTTCTGCCCACCGCACACCAGAGGCTGTAGAAGCCTTTGCCAAGGGAGCGAAGGAACGTGGACTGAAAGTCATCATTGCCGCAGCAGGAATGGCTGCAGCTCTACCAGGCGTCATTGCTGCCTCTACCACCCTACCCGTTATCGGTGTACCTATCAAGGGTATGCTTGATGGCCTCGACGCCATGCTCTCTATCATACAGATGCCACCGGGTATCCCTGTGGCTACTGTCGGTGTCAATGGTGCACAAAATGCTGCCATCCTCGCTGTCGAAATGTTGGCACTCAGCAACGATGCTATTGCACAGCGTCTCAGCGACTACAAACAAGGGTTGAAAGCAAAGATTGAAAAGGCCAATAAGGACTTAGCAGAGGTTAAATATGAATACAAGACGAACTAGTAGTGTTGCCCATGTGGGCAATATCGCCATTGGTGGCGACAATCCCATCCGCATTCAGTCGATGGCAACTGTCGACACCAACGATACAGAAGGTTGTGTGGCGCAGGCCAAACGTATTATCGATGCCGGAGGTGAACTGGTACGATTTACGACACAGGGCACTCGTGAGGCAGAAAATATGAAGAATATCTCTGCCCGCTTGAAAGCTGATGGCTACAACCAACCATTGGTGGCCGATGTGCACTTTACTGCCCATACGGCAGACGTAGCAGCACAATATTGTGAAAAGGTACGCATCAATCCTGGCAACTATGTTGACCCTGGACGCACCTTCAAGCATTTGGAATACACAGACGAGGAGTATCAGGCTGAATTGCAAAAGATTGAAGCGAAACTCGTACCTTTTATTAACATCTGCAAAGAACATCATACAGCAGTTCGCATCGGTGTGAATCATGGTTCTCTATCCGACCGCATTATGAGTCGCTATGGTGATACTCCAGAGGGTATCGTGGAGAGTTGCATGGAGTTCCTGCGTATTTTCCGTCGGGAACAGTTCAACGATGTGGTTATCTCTATCAAAGCCTCGAATACCGTTGTGATGGTAACAACAGTCCGTCTGTTGGTGGCAACAATGGACAAGGAGGACATGCACTATCCTTTACACCTTGGCGTAACGGAGGCTGGCGAAGGCGAAGATGGTCGCATCAAGTCGGCTGTGGGCATCGGCGCTCTGTTGACAGAAGGCATAGGCGACACTATTCGAGTATCATTGTCGGAAGAACCTGAGTGCGAAATCCCAGTAGCTCGCAAATTGGTAGATCTGATTTTTGAATGCACCCATCTACGTGAAGAAGCTGAGGCCAGCATCAAGGACGACACCATCACCCTGACGGTGGATGCACCCGATTGGGAGACGCTGCAACTCAAGACTGCGATGGCCGTAGGTGCCCTACTCATCGATAAAAAGGCCCACGAGTTGGTTATCAACAGTTCAAAATTCAAAGATCAAAGATCAAAGTTAATTGAACTCGCCGACGCCATTCTGCAGGCCTCCCGCATCAAGTTCACCAAGACCGAATATATCTCCTGTCCTGGCTGTGGTCGCACACTATACAATCTGCAGGAAACCATTGCCCGCATTAAAGCTGCCACCAGCCATTTAGTTGGTCTCAAGATTGGCATTATGGGTTGTATCGTCAATGGTCCTGGCGAGATGGCCGATGCCGACTACGGCTATGTCGGTGCCGGTCGTGGAAAAATCAGCCTCTACAAGCAGAAGGTCTGTGTTGAGAAGAACATCCCAGAGGAAGAAGCAGTCGATAAACTCTTAGAACTTATCAATAACGACCGCAAATAGTAATTCCTTTGTCAATATGACTCTTTAAGGGTCTTCCACGTCTCTGGCGATAAGATTTGACGGTAGGACCCATTGTGCTGAAATTGCATCTTTCGGATGCGTTCAGCACGTTTTTTACTGTCAGCGTGGTCAGTAAGATAGGACAATATGCCATAACTCTCGAAAGACTCAAGGGTGTTAGCCATTTCCATCGGATCAAGGCGCATGGCATAGAGATAACGAGCACCCTGCTCGTCGGCTTCGTCTTCTTTAGCACGAGTGATGGTATTACTAATCATATCACTGGTAATACTGATAAGTCCATCTACGCTGCCATTCCCTGTCAGCAGAATCAATATCACTTGGAAGATTGCTTGCTGACGGATACCTGATTCAATATGTCCTAATTCAAGATGAGCTACTTCATGACCTATGACAGCACATAGCTGAGACTCGTTTTCCATCTTTTCAATAAGACCCGTATTCACTATGATGTGTCTTCCTACGGTGGAAAAGGCATTTACTTCAGGATTTTTGCTTATCACAACACTCACACTGGCAGTATCGATACCATTTGCTTTGCACATCTCATGCACCAAGGTATCTACTGGTAAGCGAACGGCATCAGCTTTGACCTCATGTAAACTGTGATAAGTCAATTTCCATACTAGTTCTGACAACTTATCGCCAACAACGGTGGGGGTAAGATGGAACACCTTCATCCAATCGACCTGCAAAGTAACAAAGAAGAGTCCGAAAAACAGAAGGGCTTCAACAAGGGATTCTTTGAGTATCTTTTTCATCGGTTACAAAGCTTATCGGTTATTGTACTATAAAGATACCAACGATGTACTTTTCCCTTACGTGTAATGACAGCAGAACGAACGGTCTCTACAAAATCATAAATATTGTAAAGGTTAACCGTGATGAAATAGGCAATGTACACTGAGGAGAGTTCTGTAAAACAGAATAATATTCTGACAGTCCACCAAAACAAGATATTGTTCATTATGAATAGCGGCACCTGCGAAACAAGCGCCTGAAGGGCATTCCAACGAACAAAAAAAGTGCCACGCCTGGACATCAAATAGAAGATGCCCGTAGCAAGCAGGTTGATGATGGGCATGGGCAAACCTATCATCACTGCAACCAACGACATAACGTAACAGTTGGATGCACGCTCCTTCTCATCCTCACGCGGAGCAATATTCTCGATATGCGGAGAGGGGGCGTTTACGTATATTTCTGAAAATTCCATATCCAATTTATCAGTATGGCTACAATGCCTGCTAAGGCGTATGGCCAACATTGCAGTTTCTTTTCCATCAAACGGTATGCTTGGAGGAAGGATGATGCCCCTAAAAAGAGGTCAATAAGAATCCATATGGGTATCACAACCATTAGCACAGCCAACAACAGACCTAACGGATTGTAATACAGTGCGGACAACCATTCACCATGAAAGGCTGCATATACAGCACGCGTAGATCCGCATGAGGGACATGGTATGTGAAAGATGTATCGTATCAAACATCCGTTCCAACCAAAAGCCCTACTACTATCATTACTGACAAACAGCCAAAGGTAGCCGCCCGCAGTTAATAATAGCAGTAGGGGATATAGTCGTCCTCTGCTTAGTCTCATCAGAGAATCGTCAAAAGACGCTCGAAATTCTTTTCGCGTGTAGCGTTCATTATCAAGAACCAGTCAATAATGGTCCAAATGCCCAAGCCACCACAAGTAATCAGTTTACCGATGCCCAAACCTGTATCACCGATATAGAAACGGTCAATGCCCAACTCACCTGTCAGAAGACTGAGAATAAGGGCTATTGTGGGATCCTTGAACTGAATGGTATGAAGGAAACCTTCCTTACTATCATCAGCTGCAAGCAGGCGCTCACGAATGAAAAGAATTTGTGACTCCGGAAGATACTTGTTGTTCATCATCATGAACATGTCGACTTTTTGCTGTTCCATTAGTTTTATGTGATTAAATAGTAAAATGACTCTTTCTATGCGCAAAGGTATGCAAAAAAGTTTTACTGAACAAATATTTTACTAAAAAAATGCTACTTTCTCCTCGTCACCATTGTAAATTGCTGTGTCTGCGACTCCAATTCACGATCATGATGGGCAACAGCAATGCGAATAATCGCTTGCCCCTCCTTCAGACGTTTGTCTGCCAGGATGGTGGCAGTGTAACGTACGCCCGTTCCTGGAGCGATGCTCTCGATATGCAGATTGGGCGAGAGATGCAGATGCTTGTTACCTGTGAGCTCGCTAACCAATGGCTGCACATCATGCAATGTATGTCCAGAACGGTTCATAATCTCAAAGGACACCTTACACTGCTCTCCAGCATAAATAACACCTTCTTCACGCTGATCAACAATACGGACATTGCGGACCTCAATAGACGGACGCATACGCTGGAGATTCTCAACAGACACCGTTTTTTCACCTGCCGGTCCAGCGATGCCAAAGTCCACACGATCGTCACCACTATTGGTGCCATCATAGCCAGAATCGTCAGAAGGAGGAGTAACTGGTCTATCACTACTATTGTGACGGACTGCTCGTTCACGACGATATTCATCATAGCGCTCTGCTTCACGCTGATCTGCAGCAGCACCGATAGCGGCACCAATGGCAGCACCCCCAGCCATACCAACAACGGTACCAATATCACTACCGCGCCAGCCACCAGAGATGCCACCGACTGCGGAACCAAGAATGGTACCAAACTGGGCACCGACAAAAGCACCTTGACCAGTATACGTGCCACAACTGGAAAACAGAAGAGCACACAATGAGAATGCGATGATTGTCTTCTTCATATCAGTTTTTACTAATTGTTTCACGTTGCAAAGATACGATATTTATGAAAACAATAATAGGGAATTTCCCGATTTTTCGTTAGGAAATCCCCTATTATCATCGATAATTGGTGTTACTTGACTACAATCTTTTTGCCATTACGAATCACAATACCTTTATATCCAGGAGCAACCTTCTGACCAGACAAGTTATACGAGATGCCTGTCTCAGCGTTGTTATTTATTACTTCGTCAATGCCAGAAACGGGTTCAGTGCAAATGAAGTTAATCTTGTCGATGTTGCAATTACCACCGGTAACATGAATACGCAGGGTATGCAGACCTTCCTTAAGTGCCTCCTTGACAGTACCCTTCCTCACCTCGTAATTATCCTTACCATCATCAGGTACCTTCACCATAGACATACTGATCTCTTTGCCACTTTCATCTACCAGCATCATCGTGAACTTTGAGCCAGAAATCTCCGATGCCACAGTTGCCTCGTAAGAGTATTTACCTGCCTGATTAACCTTCACAGAATACTCTGCCCAGTCGCCATTTGCAGCATTACCCCAAGCAAAGCCATCAGCGGTTGAAACAATACTTCCACCATTGTTGTTCACAAAGTCCTCAGCTTGAACAGCGCCTGGTAGACTAAAGGTGGGAAGAAGATTGAATGTCATGCTCTTGATATAGAAAGGATAAAATGCTTCCTTAAATGGATTATTTTTATCATTTTCATCCTTGTAAACATTCTTGTCAACAAGCATTGTAAAAACATGGCGACCTGCAGTCAAGTATTTCTTAACCGAACAACGAACCTTTTGAAACTCAGTAGTACTACCAGTATTGGGGACATCAATGAAATCAGTAAGGAAATCGAGGTTATCGAACGAATATTCTGCCAGATGGAATCTTCCACCGTCTTTCGTTGAGGCGACTTCAACATCCATCGTGTAGAGACCATCCTCCTTCACATCAACAGTGTAGTCCATCCACTGACCATCCTGAGTAGCGGTTGTACTGAATTTGTCACGCGACTTGATAACAGTGGTGCTTACCTTATTATATGACACCCCAGAAGCGCCCTTGTCAAACTCTCCTGCATTAATAGTACCTGGCAGTTCAGGAACGATTTCATTATAAGGCTCACGCTTGGTGGTTTCAGAGAGAACTTGGAAGCGTCCATAACGCTCATAGGTAGAGCCATCGGTGGTAGTCACAATAGCCTTCAGCGTCTTAGTACCCGTAGAACTTGTTGAATATTCAGTAATGTAAGGAGCCTCGGTCATCGTGGCTATAAGTTCACTTCCTACGTAAAGATCAACCTTCTGAATGGTCTTTGTTGCCATATGGGTACGGACTTTAATAGGCAACACATCACCTTTAGCAACCTTCTGAGAAGCAGGACGGATATAAATAGATGCTTCTTTCTTGGTACCAGGCAGAGGACCGACAGCGTTCTTTGCAGCATCAGTCTGCATATACTCCTTTATCCAAGTCATAGCAGGACGCTCTTGACCATCTCTGTAAAGGCCAGAGTTGGCAACCCAAGTTGCTCCAAGAACATAGCCCCACAGGGTAACACCTGCACAATAGTTTTTTTCCCACATTGTCGGCAGAACATTCTGATATTGTGTCTTCTGTTGAGCATCGTTAGCCTTGTCAATATCCAACTCAGTGATAAACATAGGCATCTTCAGTGCATTTTGTTGCTTCTCCAATGCATTGTTCAAATTCGTTTTGCTGATGTCTGTCACATCATGTGACTGATTACCATAAGCATCAATAGGCGCACCGGCATCACGTAGGGTCTGGACGAGAGTGATGTATGCGTCAAGGTCCCACGTGAACGAGTTAAAGTCGTTATAGATGAGGATGGCATCCGGCCAGCGCTCGTAGGCCATCTCAAAGGCCTTGATAAGCCAGTCGTAGCCTGTCTTACCACCACCACCTAATGTCTCTTTCATCAGGGGATTTCCTTTTTGGTGCAAACCAATAGCCTCGTTAACAACGTCAATCATGGGCAAAGTTCCGTAATGGCCTTTAGCATGGTCGAACCAATTATTCATCGCAGCAAAACGCTCTGTAGGAGACAAGTTTTCTAACCAACCAGGATACTGAGCACCCCACACCAAGGCATGGAACTTATGAGTAAAGTTGTGTTGCTTAGCATAATTGAATGCATTGTCGGCCCCACCCCAATTGAAATTTCCGCGAGTGCCTTCTACAGAAGACCACTTCGATTCGTTCTCACAGGTAATTTGGTTCCAAAGCGTATAATACTTAGGAATACCTCCTCCAGCTTCAACAGCTCCTCTAGTAGTAATGTTACCAAAGAACTTATAGGGATTTGATGATAATTGTGCTGCTGCAGGAAGCATACAGAAACATACTGCTATGAGCAGAAGATTGCGTTTTAGCGTCTTATTCATTCTTCTTGTTTTGTTTTAAGTTACTTTTTCGGGTGCAAAGGTACGACATTTCTATTGAATAGGCTTTGCAAGATATATACAATACTTTGTTTAGTGTAACATAGACAACAAAACAGGGCACTACCGATAACATATACCATAAAAAACAAGGTGCTGCCATTCAGCAGCACCCTGTTTTTATAGCGTTCAATCGAAATATTACTCAGCCTTTGCTTCTTCAGCAGGAGCCTCAGCAACAGGTGCCTCTTCAGCCTTAGGAGCTTCTTCTACTGCGGGAGCAGCTTCAGTAGCCTCTGCCTTAGGAGCAGCCTTGCGTGAACGACGAGTCTTCTTCTCAGCCTTAGCAGTCTTCAGCATGTTCTCATCGAAGTCAACGAGCTCGATGAAAGCTTTCTCAGCAGCATCACCCTGGCGGAAGCCAAGCTTGATGATGCGGGTGTAACCACCGGGGCGGTCACCAACCTTCTGTGCAACAACTCCGAAGAGCTCCTTCAGAGCTTCCTTGTTCTGCAGGTAGCTGAATACTACACGACGGCTGTTAGTGCTGTCGTCCTTTGAGCGCGTAATCAGCGGCTCAACATATTTCTTGAGTGCCTTTGCCTTGGCGAGGGTCGTAGTGATTCTTTTGTGCATGATCAGTGAGATGGCCATGTTGGCAAGCATGGCACGGCGGTGATCAGCAGTACGGCCCAGATGATTGAATTTCTTTCCGTGTCTCATTTTTGTTTTTTCTTTTTGTGGACGTTTCTCACTATAGTTGCTATAGTCGCTATAGTTCCTATAGGATTACTCACGGTCCAGTTTATACTTTGAAATATCAGTTCCAAACGACAGATTCAGACTCTCGAGCAAATCATCAAGCTCAGTGAGCGATTTCTTACCGAAGTTACGGAACTTGAGGAGGTCGGTCTTGTTGTACTGAACGAGATCACCAAGGGTCTCAACATCAGCAGCCTTCAGACAGTTGAGGGCACGAACCGAAAGATTCATGTCTACTAACTTGGTCTTCAGCAACTGGCGCATGTGCAGTACTTCCTCGTCGAACTCCTGGTTGCCCTCAACATCATTGTTCTCCAGCGTAATCTTCTCATCTGAGAAGAGCATGAAGTGGTAGATGAGGATCTTGGCAGCCTCCTTCAGGGCGTCCTTCGGGTGAATGGAACCATCCGTGGTCACCTCCAGCACGAGCTTGTCGTAGTCGGTCTTCTGCTCGACACGATAGGGCTCTACGCTGTACTTGACGTTGCGGATTGGGGTGTAGATTGAGTCAATAGCTATCACATTGACATCGGTGCAGAACTCGCGATTCTCATCAGCGGGAACATAACCACGGCCTTTGTTGATAGTCAGGTCAATCTGCATCGAAGCTTTGGAATCTAAATGACAAATCACCAAATCGGGATTTAACACTTCAAATCCAGTCAGATACTTGCCTATATCACCGGCTTTAAACTCGGTAGAAT
>JAEEGK010020190.1_pt1 | contig 14195 bp, 11 predicted proteins | sample 8958771 | NCBI WGS metagenome assembly JAEEGK01 (sample SAMN16246547, study PRJNA631951) | gut metagenome | biome: gut microbiome; feature: rumen; material: SC-attached | host: Bos | place: Iran: Karaj | collected 2018-10
TATAGCGGCTCATGATAAACGGCTTTTAACACTCCCATCCCAGATCCTTCGTTATACAGGCCTTCTTAACATGACTTCCCAGATAGCCGACATCACAACCGCCGTCTCTGATATAGCTCTGGTGTTCGGGTGTATCTGCTCTTATGAAATTACAGAACGCATCCATAATCTCTCTGTCATGCTGGGCCCTCTTTTCTTCCCTCGTCTGTTTGTGTGGCTTTTGGTCATAATGTTCCTTCAGCCAATCAGAAAATTCAATATTTTCCATTGTCTTTGTCTTTTCTGGTAAGGATTTGGGCTTATTTGTTATCTTTGCAACTACTGAAATCAGACCGCCATGAAAACTAAAGTCTCCTTATTATCCCTGGCCTTCTCTCTCTGTTTGGTCGCTACTGTTGGAATTTCTGTATCCTGTGAGAAATCAGGCCCGGAAGATGAACCTATGGTGGGAGAAGAGGTAGAAGAGGTAGAACCGCGAATCATACCTAGCCCTGGTCTTTCCGACAATGAATATGAAATCACGTCTGATGGTACGACTATCTCTGAAAAGTCAGTTGGATTTTCCTTCTATATCTATGCTGGAGCACTTACTTTACATCATTTTAATTGTATTCTCGACGGCCGCGAACAACATTTTGAGTTCAAATCTTCTTGCAATCTGACGCTGAAGGGAAACTCTTTTATTACGACATTTAATAATGCAATAATAAACTTAGAAGATGTAAAGCTTTCTGGTTTTGGCGGCAGTCTTACTATCTCAATGGCCAATTCGGACTTTACTAATTTAAAGAGTAATATATCTGCTGCGGAAGGCTATACTATGACTGTTTCTGATGTATCTTATGATGGTAAAGGCTTTTATTCCTGTACATGGAAGGTCCATTAGAAGTAGTGGCAAATTGATACGCTATTCTCAGTCGGCATGAAACTAAGTAAAGATCAGAAACGCTTAATCAAACTCCAGGCACTGTATACAGGCATCTTCATCGTTGTCTATCCACTGATGACGAGTGTGGCTGGTAAACCATGGAATTGGGGAGAGTTCTTCCTGTTTGCAGGTATAGCAGTTGTGGTTTTTGGCCTGGTCGGATTTCTATTTGTCCTGGGCTCCAATGTTCCGGAGAAAAAAGACAAGTAATGTATCAATACCTTCTATATTATTCTCTCGGCCCGGGTGTAGAAGCTTTTACTACCCGAAGAGATTCTGCCCTTCCTTATCCCGTCATTCAAGGCCATCAGGTACACGGGTCGAGGGTCGCTATCGTAGACCGGCCGGATATGACAAGGGAAGATCTCGAAGGATATGATGCCCTGGTTACGAATCTCCCTGGGGCCGCTATAGGAGTAAGAACTGCCGACTGTGTTCCGATTCTCCTATACGACCCTGGGAAACGTGTTATAGCGGCCATACATTCTGGGTGGAAAGGGACGGTGCAGATGATTTCCAGAAAGGTTATCGGAATTATGGAAGACAGATACGGAACCAAGGCTTCAGATCTTCAGGCGGCTATAGGTCCCTGCATCGGTCCGGAGAGTTTTCAGGTCGGAGAGGATGTTGCCACGATGTTCAAGGATGCCGGTTTTCCTATGGACCGCGTCTGGCAGTTCATGGGCCCTAAAGGAAAGAAGCCTATGTCGGGTGGTCATCATATCAATCTGCCTGAAGCTTGCCGGTGGATTCTCTTGGAGTCTGGCATGACGGAGGAGAATATCCAGATCTACGGCATCGACACCTACCATGATCCCTCCTTCTTTTCAGCCAGACGAGAGGGAATCGAGTGTGGGCGGAATATCAATGCAATAATGTTGAAATAGTTATGTTGAAACCAGTAGGGATGTGTATCTATATCATTCTCAACGCTTTGCGAGTTCGCATCAAGAGCGGCGAGATCATCAAAAAAGATCGAGGGTTTACCTGTGTAGTCTACTTAGAAAGCACTTGCATTGCAGGTGCTTTTTTTAAATAGCCATTCTATTCTTGCCGATATCGGCAAGAATTATTATATTTGTATCGGCATAGAAGCAATAATTGCCGATAGATTATGGAATTCATTACCGTCAGTCAATATGCAGAATTGCATAACCTTTCTGAACGCACTGTGCGAAACTGGTGCAGCGAAGGGAAAATGGACGGGGCTTTTCTTTCGGGAAAGACCTGGATCATTCCTGCCGACACCCCGCTGCCCAGAAAGGGGAAACGCAGGGTCAGTCCACTTATGAAGCGCCTCAGGGAAGAAAAAGCAGGAAAAATGAGCGGAGGAATCTACCATAGAACGCAGATTGACCTCACTTACAATTCCAACCACATAGAGGGCAGCAGGCTTACCCATGAGCAGACGCGCTATATTTTCGAAACCAACACCATCGGCATAACGGACGAAAGCGTGAATGTCGATGATATCGTGGAAACAACCAACCACTTCCGCTGCATCGATCTTATCATTGAGCGAGCTGAGGAAAGGCTCTCGGAATCTTTCATAAAAGAGTTGCACCACACCCTGAAAACCGGGACATCCGATAGCAGGAAGGATTGGTTTAATGTCGGTGACTATAAGAAGCTTCCCAACGAGGTAGGAGGGAAAGCTACCTGCCCTCCTGAACAGGTCCATCAGAGAATGAAAGCACTTCTTGCCGCCTACAACGCCAAGAAAGAGAAATCACTGGAGGACATCATTGACCTTCATCAGAGGTTCGAACTCATCCATCCTTTCCAGGACGGAAACGGACGAGTCGGGCGTCTGGTGATGTTCAAGGAATGCCTGGCCAACGGTATCGTTCCGTTTATCATTACGGACGACCTCAAGTTTTTCTACTATCGTGGCCTTCGTGAATGGGGACACATCAACGGTTATCTGACTGACACTTGCCTCACGGCCCAGGACAACTACAAGGCACTTCTGGACTATTTTAAAATAAAGTACTGATAAAAGACTGAATGTGAACCAGTCCCTCAAAGAACGACAGGTTCGAGATTCGGAGTGTTTGGTCTACTATAGAGGACATTTCTTCGGAAGTGTCCTTTTTTTCTTGGCTTCACCATCGTAGGAGCCATAATCCGAGATAATAGACATTTCTGGTTGGTAATATTCAGGGGCAGACGGCGCAGGTTCAGGAGCAGGCGGCGCAGGTTCCAAAACAGGGGCTGAACCTGCACCGCGAATCGGCCTTCTGCGTTGCTCCGGTGGCGCAGGTTTCGGCCCTAAAATGGAACCTGCGCCATTGACACCCGGAACCTGCGCCACCGGGGTGCTAGTGGGCTTTTTCGCTGGCTCCCCAGCCAGCCGATGTACGTACATCTGTGCAAACGGCTAGGAACAGGCACTTTCTCCGATGTACGTACATCGGTGGCCGTGGCGCTTAAACCACTAACAGTCAACATGTTAGAGTAACCAACGGTTACGTTCTGCGCACCCGTCGGTTACTCTAATTAATTAATTTTCAGCCATTTAGGCGCAACGGGCAATCACTGCGGCGGCCATGTAAAATAGCCCTCCTGGCTGTGGCCGGCGCCAACCACAAATGCCACCGCCACCAACCCAAAATGTAAAAAAGGCAATTATACCCCGGAAAAGCGGATTCATTTTCGAATTCCGGAAGAAAGTGTTATATTTGTAGTCACAAAAGCGAGATTAGCTCAGTTGGTAGAGCGTTGGCTTCCCAAGCCGAAGGTCGCGAGTTCGAGACTCGTATCTCGCTCCAGCCGGATAGTCGAAAGATTGTCCGGCTATTTTAATGACTCCCGAGCGTAGGGATAAAGTCGATGGTGCAGGTTCCAAAACAGGGGCGGAACCGGCGCCATCAGAATGCAGTAGGAGGCCGATTCGCGGTGCAGGTTCCGGCCTTATTCTGGAACCTGCACCGTTCACCCAGGGAACCTGCGCCGTTCACCCTTGGAACCTGCACCGTTCACCCAGGGAACCTGCGCCGCTCACTCAAAGTGCTTCATGAACTTATCCAGAAGCACATAGAGGTTGTCGTCCATACTGCCCGTAGAATTGCTGTTGTAGGCGCGGGAGTTGCAGACAAAGGCACCGCTCATGCCGGTGTAGGTTCGGCCGGCCCAGAGGGTGGCGGTGCCGGCAATGTCACCGCCATGGTAGTGGGCGCCGCCAAAGAGGACAGAGTGGTTCATTCTCCAGCCCAGGCCGTAACGGTGGTAGTTGCTGCCGTAAGTGCCGCTGCCAGAGTACTGATAGGGCGTGTACATCTCCTCCAGTGTCTCGTGACTGAAAAAGTCGGGCACTTCGTCAGCCCCGTCGATGTAGGTGAGCAGTTTCATCAGCTGGTTCGTGGAGGTGATGATGCCCGCGGCGCCGGCCAGCTGCAGAAGGCAGTTGGAGTAGCCATCGGCCCCGTCCTGCGAATAATAGACGCATTCGTTCGGGCGGCGTTCGCTGAGGTATCCGCCAATATGCGTGTCGGTTATGCCCATCGGCTCCAGGACGTCCTCCTTAAGAAAGCTTTCGTAGTCTTTCCCGCTGACAACTTCCACTACGCGGTGCAGGATGCAGTACCCGACGTTGCTGTAGCTGAAGGCAACGCCCGGCCCCCAAACCTGGCTGCCGTCATTGTAGGGCTGGGGCCTGGCTTTCAGCGTACGCTGGATAAGGGTATCGGTGGGGACAGGGGTGCTGGTGCCCTCGAACATGCGGTATGACCAGTTGAAAGCAGGATCCGTGAGACCCTTGGTGATGCCGCTGCTGTGACTGAGAAGATGCCGCACGGTAATGGCTTCATGATAAGGCGTGACATAGCCGTAGATTCCCTTCAGAATTCCCTTCTCTCCAAACACGGTCTGGTCCAGCTGCAGACGCCCCTGCTCTACAAGCCGCATGATGCACAGGGCACAGAACTGCTTGGAGATACTGGCCATACGGAACAGGTGGTCCGGCGTGACACGGGTTTCGGCGGCTTTGTCGGCCAGGCCATACCCGTACGAATACACAATGGTGCTTCCCTTCATGATGCTGACGGAAACGCCCGGAACCTTGAAATCGCTCATGAACTTGTACACCTGCCGGTCTATGTCCAAGTCTCCATTTTTGACAAGGACTTTGTACGTGGAAGAGCGCCGCCCCGACTCAGACACCACCTTGATGGTCTGCACGTCCGTAGAAAAGTCGAAGGCTTTCCCGGCCTCATAGGACTGGCCGTCCACCGTAACGGACGCGCCCCGGGAGACCGAAATCGCAGGAACCAGCGCAGCGCGGTCCGTCCCCTCCGGGACGGTGACGCAGTAATAACCGTTACACAGAATGGCCGATGCCTCCGTCCCTGCCGCCAGAAACGACAGTTTCTCAAGACTGGCTTTATCGGAGAGATCTGCGCCGGGAAGCACCTCCGGCCCCGTTTTGGAACAGGCCGCAAGTCCCAGCATGAGGAGCATGGCGGCCAAAAACTTTGTGGTTACCAGTTTCATAGGTTAGTGAATAGCATCACAAAGATAGCAAAAAAAAGCCGTGAAAGCATCAAACTTTCACGGCAAAACGGGTCTTGAATTACACCTTATATATTATCAATCGTCCTCACCGTAGTTTCGGAGAAAAATACCGGGATATCCGCGGAGCCAATCGTAATGTAATGGCTGGACTGGACAGGATGGCCCGAGATAAGGCTGCTGACAATCATGGCCGTATTGTAGGCCATATTCGTAAGACCTTTGTCTACAGTCATGGCCTGCTTGTGGTTCTGGATATTCTCCTGAGCCATATCGGTGTTATCCTGGCCGGTGATGACGGGCATCGTTACGACTCCGGCTTCTTCCAGCGCCTCAATAGCGCCCTGAGCCAGATTGTCGTTGGCGGCGAGCACCATGTCCGGGAACTTTCCTTCCCCGTAGCTGCCAAGGCGCTCCTGCATGGCTTTCTTACCATCGGCCACATTCCAACTGTCGGCCTTAACCGCGTCATACGTCTTTTTGCCGCTCTTTACGATGAGGGGTCCGTTCTCAATGTAGTCTTCGAGCAGTTCCATGGCGCCCACATAGTAATCGCTGGCGTTCAGGTCGGTCGAGGGCCCTTCCAGCAGTTCGATGGTCATTGTAGCCGCGCCGGAAGAGTGAAAGTGGTTGAGAAGGAACATCGCCTGCATGCGGCCAATCTCGACGGTATTGGCCGATGAAATATAACTAATGTACGGATTATCCACGACCAGCCTGTCGTGGCAAATCACCTTCACGCCAGGATTTTGTTCCAGCAGGCCGGACGCGTTGATTTTCTTGTAGTCAATAGCCGTAAGGACCACATACTTGAACCCGCTGCGAATGACATCCTGCAGCTGGGCAACCTGCTGCGCGGCGCCTTCCTCGGTTTCCGGAGACGTGTAGAACACAGCCTCAACGCCATATTTATCAAAAACATTCTTGAGATTGTTCCTGTCCTGGGCCCAACGGTCAAGAATGGCGGCATCCGGGATGAGGACCGCTACCTTGTTGTCCATAGAATGGTTCTTTGAACAGGAAATGGCAAGCAGCGCTACTGCTGCGACGCCCAATAAGAATTTTTTCATAGTTACTTGCTTTCGTGTCTAATAGGGCGCAATTTAACAATATTTTTCCAATCGGCAAAACACGTCCCCCCCCTGGCCCTTCCCCGCCATCACCCGAGACGGCGCAGGTCCCAGGCCGGATGGCGCAGGTCCCAGGCCGGCACCCGATATGGGCCGTCCTGCGAATGCGCCCTGCCCGCACGCGAGGGAGAACCCCTCTGCGGTTACTGGGTGGCCAAAACCTATTGGAACAAGGGCATCTGCACGGAGGCTCTGCGCCTGATGATCTCGCATATCAAAGAGACTACAACAATAAAATCCCTGATTTCCGGCCACTTCGTGGACAACCCCGCCAGCGGCCGTGTCATGGAGAAATGCGGCTTCATCCCCACCGGCGAGACCGTCATCGACGCCTCCCAGTATCAGGGCGAAGGCCGCCCCATCCGCGTACTCAGACTGAAATTATAGCACGGACGATGTCTAACGCCATACAGCCAGCGTTTTCGTTAATAGATTAATAATCAACAAGAAACGAATTCTCCTCCCGTCTGTGGCGATGGGAGGAGAATTCGTAGAACGCTCATTATCAGAATCTTATCAAAAACGCTTAACCGCAGACACCTCCGTGCGTCCTTCTTTGAGGTGACATTTTGGCGCCTCAAGTTTGAACCCCTACCACCCCAAATAGTCTAATCCAGTGACGAATATAACTCCTTATAGATGATACGTCTCTTTAATTCCGCGGATAAATGACTGTGCGTCCTCTGACACATCCGACTTCTTCAACATTCTGCCCATGTTAGGAGCGTCCATTATATAGAAGTGCGTCGGGGTCTCGAAAATCTTATGCAATTTAGCGTAAGGGATGGACGATGTACCATTCTCCGTTATACTTTCGATATGATCTTCAAAGAACGACTGTTCGAAAGACAGGTTCTCCATCAACTTGTTATTATGAAATGACTTAGACGCCTTACGATCCCGGCCGATAGTCATACCCCAAATATAAGAGGCACAAATCAGTACGGGAAGGATACCCTTCCAACTCATGTCCGGTGTGATAATAAAAACGACGACCGACAAGATTGCCCATCCGGCAAGAATACTGGTCATGATAATAAACATACGCCGACCTTTTCCCTGCCCAATCGACATAAACCGATTAAAACGGACAAACTCTTCTTCTGTAACGTTACCACTAACCTTAAACAGCGGCGCCTTATTCTCTTGCTCCATCGTATTATTCTAATACAAAAATGTTCTAGATTCACAACACGATCATCGTCCGACTACCTCATAACTTATTCGTGTTGCTGTTGATATTTCTTTACGAAATAATAGATCAAAAAAGCGAAAAGAAGACTTTGAAGAACTTTAAAGATTTCAAATGCTCCGAATTGAGAATAATCCTCTATTGTGATTAAATGGATAATCTCACCTATGATACTAATCGCACACAAAGTAACTATAATGATGAGAAGGGGTTTTGAAATATGAAAATCGGCCATACTGTTTTTGGTTAGAGTACACGAAGATAGTCATTATCCCTCAATTAATCAATACATTTCTACGTCTCGTGCACCAGAAGGGGCGATTGGGTGCTCGAACCCTGCGAAATGGAGGACTCGTGCACCCAGAAGGGGTGTTTCGTGCACGGGCCACGATCATTGGCGGCACGGAGGACAGAATGAGCGAGAAAGCAAGCAAATTCGCGCAAAATGATTATATTTGTAATCCATTAACCATGGATTATGGATAAATTAATAGCACTTAACCCGAACGAGGTCGTTGCCTTCCTCCAAAAGCGTCCGCAGAGTTTTACCAAGGACGACTTACTGCACTTTATCTGCGAAAAAGGCATCCGTATGATTGACTTCATGTACCCCGCCGAAGACGGCAGGGTCAAGACCCTTAATTTCACGGTCAACAGCCTGGACTATGCCGAGACCATCCTCACGGAAGGCGAACGAGTAGACGGATCCAGCCTCTTCCCCTCTTTCATCGAAGCAGGCAACAGTGACCTCTATGTCATTCCCCGCTACAGCACCGCCTTCGTAGACCCCTTCTGCGAAATCCCCACCCTGTGCCTTCTCTGCGGCTTCTTTGACAAGACCGGGAAGCCCTTCGACTGCGCTCCGCACGCCACCCTCATGCGGGCCGAGAAAGCCTTCGAAGCCTCCACCGGCCTGCAGTTCGAGGCCATGGGAGAACTGGAGTACTACGTAATCACTGACGAAGATCCCCTCTTCCCCGCCACCGACCAGAAAGGCTACCACGAGAGCGAACCCTTCGCCAAGCTCAACGACTTCCGCCGCGCCTGCATGGACCACGTAGCCAAGACCGGCGGCCAAATCAAGTACGGCCACTCCGAAGTGGGCAACTTCACCCTGGACGGCAAGGTGTATGAGCAAAACGAAATCGAGTTCCTCCCCTGCCCCGTAGAGACCGCCGCCGACCAGCTTCTCCTGGCCAAGTGGGTCATCCGCAACCTCGCCTACCAGTGGGGCCTGGACGTAAGTTTCGCCCCCAAGATCACCACCGGCAAGGCCGGCAGCGGCATGCACATCCACATGCGCCTGATGCGCAAAGGCGAGAACGTAACGCTGGGGGCCGATGGCCAGCTCTCCGGCCTGGCCCGCCGTGCCATCGCCGGCCTGATGAAGATGGCTCCGTCCATCACCGCCTTCGGCAACAAGAACCCCATCTCCTACTTCCGGCTGGTCCCCCACCAGGAAGCGCCCACCAACGTATGCTGGGGAGACTGCAACCGCAGCGCCCTGGTGCGCGTCCCGCTGGGCTTCCCCGGCAAGCAGACCTTCGAGATGCGGAGCCCCGACTGCAGTGCCGATATCTACCAGCTCATGGCCGGTCTCTGCGTAGCCGCCCGCATCGGCCTGGAGATGCCGGAGGAAGAAGCCCTCAGGCTGGCTGATAAAACCTATGTAGACATGGACATCCACCGCAGCGAGAACGCCGCCCGGCTGGCCACCCTCCAGCAGCTTCCCACCTGCTGCACCGAAAGTGCCGCCTGCCTGGAAGCCGTGCGCTCCGTCTATGAGGCAGCCGACGTCTTCCGCCCCCGCATGATAGACGGCATCCTCGCCGCCCTCCGCTCCTTCGACGACGCCCGTCTGCACCAGGAAGCCCAGGCCGATGCCAAACTAATGAGGCAGCTTGTAGCCCGCTACTTCTACTGTGGATAGTACTTTTTACTCCTTTTTACATTTTAAGCAAAAAAATTCACCGGCCCCTCGCATCACTGCGAAGGGCCGGTTACTTAACCTAAACTTAAACTATGAAAAACTTCGAGTGCAAATATACGGATTATTTTGATACAAACAATGCTTTCTAAAATATTTTTTTAGGACATTTCACACTTCCCTAAGACTTTTAAGACCGTCCTACTTGTGGCGAAGTTTCGCAAATTTCAAAAGCAAAAGCTTGTCCCCATACCGGTCAAAGTTCACTTTTGCCTTTAAATCAGGAACTTGCCCGGAAATTTCCAGGATTTTTCCTTCACCGAAGCGGTTGTGCTCAATGCGGTACACCTCTGGCGGATACTCCGGCACTACCCCCGACTCCCAGAATACACCGCGTTGACACAGAATCTGTATTCTGTGCGTTCTGACTGTCAACGCGGCAACGATTTGAGCGTTTTCGGCCCAAAAGCCGGCCGCGTTGACACAAAATCAACGTTCTGTGCATTCTGACTGTCAACGCGGCAAAAGCACTTACTTGTGACGGATTTTAGCAAACTTTAACAGGAGCAGTTTATCGCCGTACTGCTCGAACCTGACTTTTGCTTTCAAATCCGGCACATTCCCGCTAATTTCCAGAATCTGTCCCGCGCCGAAGCGGTTATGCTCAATGCGGTCCCCCACCTTGAACGAAGTCATCGGATCCGGCACGAAGTCTGGATCAATCACCGGCGGTCGCTCCGGTTCCGTGGGCCGGGAGGCCGGGAAGGGCGACCGGTTTACCGGGGCATCGGCCATTCTGTTAGCCCCGGTAAACCGGTCCCCTTCCCGGCCGGAGGCGGAAGAACTGCGCCAGCTGACGCCGGCACTCTCGGAGGACGAGGAACGCGCAGAAGGGGACGCGCTCCCGCCGCGGCGCGAAAAGCCGGAAGAAAACCCGGAAGAAAACCCGGAAGAGAAGCCGCCAAAGGAACTGGCCGGGCCGGGTAAGTCTTCTTTCATGAGCGGCTTGTCCAGATACTGCGGCGCCAGTTCCCTGAGGAAGCGGCTGGGGCCGTTGGACTCGTGCTTGCCGTTTCGCATGCGCGTATCGGCGAAACTCAGCGAAACCGCCTTCTTGGCACGGGTGATGGCTACATAGAACAGGCGCCGTTCCTCCTCCAGATCCTGCGGCGTAATCATCCAGCCGCCGGAGGGAAACAGATTCTCCTCCATACCCGCCACGAAGACATAAGGATATTCCAACCCCTTGGCCGTATGTACCGTCATCAGGGCCACTTTATTATTGGTCTCATCGTCCGACACATCTGCATTGGACAGCAGCGACACATTCTCCAGATAGTCTCCCAGCGTTACGCGGGGCAGTTCCGAAACCGGAACCAGGGAAGGATCCGACACCTTGCCGTCCTCCACCTGTTCGTTCACATAGCTTCCCTGCACATCTTCCACGTTGGCCTTGATGCTGTTCAGAAGCTCCTCCACGTTGGCAAAACGCGACTGCCCCTCGATGGAATTATCGGCCTTGTAGAAAAGGTAGAGGCCGCTTTCCTGCGCCAGGGAGACGGCGACATCGTACGCGTCTCCGGCGAGGGCATCCTGCGCCGCCTTTTCCATGAGCGTTGTGAAAGCGCGGATTTTGCCGATGGCCGCGCCCTTGAGGCCGTAGCTCTCCAGCGTCGGGAGCTGCGCCGCCTGGAACAGGGACATCCGGTTATCCCGTGCAGCCACGATGAGCGCATTCATCGACGTGTCGCCGATGCCGCGGGTGGGCTTATTCACCACCCGCTTGAACGATTCGTCGTCGTTCAGGTTCACGGCCAGCTTGAAATAGGCCATCATATCCTTTACCTCGGCCCGGTCGAAGAACGAGTTGCCGGAGTAAATCATGTAAGGGATGTTGCGGCGCCGCAGCTGCTCTTCCAGTGCACGCGACTGCGAGTTGGTGCGGTACAGGATGGCGAAGTCCTCGTACTCGCACTGCTCGGCCCGCATGCGGGAGAGGATGTCCGATGCGATGAGCATGGCCTCTTCCTGCTCCGACCCCGCACGCACCAGGTGGATCTTCTCACCCTCGTCTCCCATGGACACGCAGTTCTTGGGGATGCGGCCCTCATTGTGGGCGATGAGCCCGTTGGCCGCGTTCACGATGGTACTGGTACTGCGGTAGTTGCGCTCCAGCCGGAACACCTGTGCCTTCGGGAAATCCTTCTGGAAATTGAGGATGTTCTGAATCTGGGCCCCGCGGAAGCCGTAGATGGACTGGGAGTCGTCACCCACCACACAGAGGTTCTGGTGACCGGCCGCCAGCTTGCGCAGAATGAGATACTGCGCCATATTGGTGTCCTGATACTCGTCCACCAGGATGTGGTCAAAGCGCCCGGCAATGTCTGCGAGCGCCTCCGGCGAGTTTTTCAGGAGGATGTTCATGTAGAGGAGGATGTCGTCAAAGTCCATCACGCCCGACTGCTTGCAGGTTTGGCAGTAGAGCCGGTATACCTTATAAATATCGGGCTTCTTGTGGTGCTTGTCGTCCTCCAGGTAACCGCCCACGCCATTGGAATACGGAGTGGGCGTGACAAGGTCGTTCTTAGCCTTGGAGATGCGGGAGAGCACCTCCTTGGGCTTGTACAGCTTATCGTCCAGGTTCAGCTGCTTCAGGCAGGCCTTGATGCAGCTCACGGAATCGGTGGTATCGTAGATGGTAAAGGTCTTCGGGAACCCGAGCACCTCTGCGTAATCCCGCAGGAAACGGATGAACACGGAGTGAAAAGTCCCCATCCACAGGCGCCGAGCCCGCTTTTCACCCACCATGACGGCAATGCGCTCCTTCATCTCCCCCGCCGCCTTTTTCGTAAAGGTCAGGGACAGGATGCGGTCCGGTGCCACCCCCTTTTCTATCAAATATGCTATACGTGAAGTAAGTACGCGGGTCTTGCCCGATCCTGCCCCGGCCACGATGAGCATGGGGCCTTCCGTACATTCCACTGCTTTACGCTGTTCCTCGTTCAAGGACTTCAAGATCTCACTCATATCTTCCCAAAATAGTAGGCGAAATTAGCAAAAATTTTGTAACTTCGCGCGGTATTTCCGCAAATACATATAAACTGTTACAATAATGTCAAACAATCTCGCTTTGAAGAAGGGTCTGAACGTTCCTGTAAAGGGCGAAGCAGCCCCTGTCGTCATCAAGACCGTGAGCCCTGACGTTGTTGCAGTTAAGCCTACAGACTTCACCGGCCTGGTTCCCAGGCTGCTGGTGAAGGAAGGCGACGCTGTGCAGGCAGGCTCCCCCCTGATGTCCGACAAAATGCACCCCGAGATCCTGTTCACCAGCCCCGTCAGCGGCACGGTGCAGGAGATCGTAAGAGGTGCCAAGAGAAAATTGCTGGCAGTGCTGGTTAAGGCCGATGCCAAACAGGAGTATGTGGACTTTGGCAAGGAAGCGCCGAAGAGCGCCGAAGCCACGAAGGAACTTCTCCTGAAGACCGGTCTGTGGGGTGCGCTCATCCAGCGCCCCTACGGCGTCATGGCATCCCTCGACGCCGCACCCAAGGCCATTTTCATTTCCGCATTCAGCACCGCTCCCCTCGCGGCCGACGTAGACTACGTCCTGGAAGGCGCCCTCGAGGACTTCCAGGCCGGCGTCTCCGCCCTCGCCAAGGTAGCCCCCGTGCACGTATCCCTCCACAAGGGTGAATCGGCCTTCACCAAGGTCAAGGACGCCCAGCTCCATGTGGTGAGCGGTCCGCACCCGGCCGGCAACGTAGGTGTTCAGATCAGCCACATCTCCCCCATCAAGAAGGGAGAGACCGTATGGACCATGAACCCGGTTCTTGTCGCCGCCTTCGGCCACGTCATCAACACCGGCAAACTGGACCTCACCCGCAAGGTGGCCGTCACCGGCCCCGCCGCCGAGAAAATCGGCTATGTGGTGTGCATGCCCGGTACGCCCGTCAAGGAAATCACCTCCGTCGGCGCCGATGTGCGTGTGGTGGGCGGTGACGTCCTCTCCGGAGAAAACCTGGGAGCCGACGGCTGCCTGGGCTTCTTCCAGAACCAGCTCACCCTCCTGAAGGAAGGCACCGAGCGCGAATGGTTCGGCTGGGCCAAGCCCTTCCGTCCCAAAGTGCACAGCTCTTCCTGGTGCTACTTCTCCTGGCTCACTCCCAAGAAGGAGTATGAGATGAACACCAACCTGCACGGCGGTCCCCGCGCCTTCGTAGAAACCAAGTGCTTCGAGGATGTCACCCCCATGGACATCTTCCCCATCTACCTCATCAAGGCCTGCCTGGCCGGAGACATCGAGAAGATGGAGAAATTCGGCATCTACGAGGTCCTGCCCGAAGACCTTGCCCTGTGCGAATATGTAGACCCTTCCAAGAACGAGATCCAGGCCTATATCCAGAAAGGTATAGACCTCATGATCAAAGAAATGGCATAAGCTATGGCAGACGAAAAGAAACCTGGCCTTTTTGAAAAAGGCGGCAAGCTGTACTGGCTGCACTCTTCTAT
>JAEEGK010020197.1_pt1 | contig 14189 bp, 8 predicted proteins | sample 8958771 | NCBI WGS metagenome assembly JAEEGK01 (sample SAMN16246547, study PRJNA631951) | gut metagenome | biome: gut microbiome; feature: rumen; material: SC-attached | host: Bos | place: Iran: Karaj | collected 2018-10
TCATATTTTTTTTTTCTTCTCTTCTTTTTTCTTCAAGAGAAATTTTATCAGAATCATCACTTAGATTATTTCTATATTTTTCTCTTAATTCTTCCCTTAATCTAATTTCATTTTCTAAAAAAATTTCAAAATCATTTCTAATTTTAGCTTCTTCTTTTCTTTCATTTTCTAATTGAAAAGCTAATTTTTCAATTCTTTTAGAATGAATAACATCATTATATTCAGTTGGAAATTCAGGTTGAATTAAATCATCATAATCTTCACTATTTAATTGATCTGCTTTTATATCATCTATTATTATATTTACATCTGATAATTCTTTTTTCATAAATTTATCATCTTCTTTTATTCTATTTTCATTCATTATTTCTTCAGCTGCTTTTTTCCAACTTTCTTTCTGAGAATATATTAATGTTCCTAATGTTCCAAATTCATTATATATTTCTCTTAAAAATGACTTGATTTCTTCTTTTGACATTGCTGATAATTGCTGCCTTGAATAATCTGCATCATTTAATAATTGAATAAATTTTTCGTAAATTTTTTTATTTAGGTCATCCATTAATTTTTTTAAATTTTTAATTTAGATAATAATTTGTTTGAATATATAATTTTAAAAAAAGTTTTTTTTGGGTTGTAAAGTTATTATATATAATATATTTTATGAAAAATAATCAATTAAATTATTATTAACTCTATATATAATTTAAAAAAAATAATATAAACATTACCAATCTAAAAGTGGCATTCCATTTCCATCTAAATATTTATTAAAAGCCCAATAATAAAGATCAAGAAAATGCCAAATAATAGGAGTTCCAAAGCATGATATACTAATACCTATTTTAATATAATTTGCTAAATCTGAATCTGAATCTTCTTTAAGTAATTGAATTACAAATTGAAAACCAAAACAAATAATTGCATAAAAAACAATTAATTTAAAAAAAGCATTTAAAAATCTTCCAGCATATAAATGGCCAAAACCAATTAAACCAAATGTTTCTAATAATAATGCAGTTATAGTATTTTTTTGTTTATAATTACAATATTTTTTCTCGTCTTTTATTGTTAAATAACCTTTTAAACATTCACATTTATCTGCTCTACAATAACCTTGATGAGGAGGACATATTATATCATTACAATTTCCTAATGTTACTAAAATTTCTGGAAATAAATTATCTAATTTTTGATTATATATTTGGGATATTAAGATAAATAAAATTAGGTAATTTGACATTATTTAAAAATTAATTAGTTTAATTAAATATATAAAAAAATAATTTATTTATTTCTTTTTTGACTTAAAAATTCTTTTTCATCTTCTTTTTCATTATCTTTTTTTTCATCTTTTTCATTTTCTTCATCACTTTCATTCTCATTATAATTATGAAAATAATAATTAAATTTTTTATCAAAATCCTTTTTAATATTATTAAATTCTTCTTTTTTTTCATACATTTTTTTCATTTCCTCAATAAAATTAGCAAAAACATTAGAAAAATCTCTATTATCAAATTCATTATAATCAATAATAAAATCACCAAAATTCATATAATCATCAAAATTAATTTTATCTTTTAAATGTTCAATAATTTCTTCAGATTCTTTTCTTAAAGAGTTTTTTAAATAATTAGTAGATTTTTTATTTTTATATCTTAACTGTTTACATTTTTCTCTAATTTTCCTATAAAACCTATATTCAAAAGTTTTTAATTTTCCTAAAGTTAAAACATTTTCATTTCCATTTTCATCAACTTCTGCAATATAAACAACACAACCTTCACCTCCATTTTCTAAATTTCTTAATAAAATTTCATCATATTTTTCATCAAGATAAAGTTTTAATTTACTAAAATTATCATATATAGGAGAAACTTCATTAGGTACATATGATAAATTATATTTTTTAAATATTTCAAATGATTTATTTAAAGGTAAACAAATTTCATTATCATACATAGAATTATTTACAATACCGTAAAATATTACATCTCTTTTATTATATGTTTTAATATGTTGATATAATAAATCTCCTACATTTTCTCCTATTAAAGTATGATCTCCCATTTCTTTTTTAAATTCTTCTATTTTATCTTTAATATTATTATTCAAAAGTTCAAACCATATTTTTGCAAAATTTAATGTATAATTATATCTATTATTTTCATTATTTTTATTATAATAATCTAAATCTTTTTCATCTCTTGCAGCTAAAGAAACATTTTTAGAACCAATAATCCAACATTGAAATTCATTATTAAATGAAACTTGAAAATTTTCTCCATTTGCTTTTTCAGTTAAATAAGCAATTAAAGGTAAATTTGATTGTTTAACTTTATCTAAAACTCTTTTTTCTAAAGAAATTTCATTTTGATTATATTTTTTCTTATAATCAAAAAATTTAATTAAACCAATTCTACCAATTCCATATTTTTTTGTTTCTTTATTATAAGTTAAACAGTCTCCTCTTCTTATATTATTAAATACATCATCATCATTACAATATATATCATCTTCTCCATAACGAATTGCTATTTTAATATCTATTAATTCTAAATTATTTATTGGAGAATTATAATTATTATATTGAAACATTTTTTTTTTTTTTATATGGCTCATTTCAATTTTTTTTCCTTTTTTATAAGATCCCTTTGATTTTTCTTTTCCTTTATCTGTATTTTTTATATAATCATATAATTTATTTGCAACTCTTTCAGTTGGATTTATGTATTTTTCCATTATTTTTATTTATTTTATTTTGGATGAATAAACCTTTTATATTATTAATTAAATTTAATTATATTATTTAAATTAAATTTAAATTACGGTATTCATCTTTTTGTAATATTATCTAAAAATTCAATTTTTAAATCAAATTCAAAGAATTGAATTTAAATAAATAATAATTAATGAATAATAAACTAAGATTTTTAAATCTTTAATAAAAATATAAATTTATTTTATAATTTATAAATTTCTACTAAAATGTTTAATAATTTATTATCTTTTTAATAATATTATTTCAATTTTTTTTCATTTTATTGAATTTTGATTAATAATTCATTTAATTGTTAATTTTTAAATAAATGAAAAAAAAAATAATATATGAAAGGGATGAATATAAATTACAACAAAGTTTATTAAAACATAAGAAAATGCAAAAAGATATTGAATTATATAACAAAAAAATATCTTTATTAGAAAAGAAAAAAGAATTAGAAGATAAACAATTAAATATATCAAATGAAATTGCTAAAATAATAAAAGAAACTGAAAATTTTTATACACATACTAGAAAAACAGAAAAAGAATTAATTTCATATATTGCAGTTTTACTTTCAAAAATGTATTTAAATCCAAAATTAATGAATCAAAAAATAATTGAAAGTTATAGAAATATAAGTGATTTAATTGAAGAAATCCAAGAATTAAAAAAAAATGAAGTTGAAAAATTAAATTTAAAATTAGAAATAAAAGCTTTTAAGTGGTTTAAAAATAAAGAAAATCAACTAAATGATAAGTTAAATGATCAAATAAAAATTCAAGAACGATTATTTGAAAAAATGAAACAAACTAAAAATGAATTAGCTCAAATAAAAAATAATTTTTCAAAAATAAATGAATCAATAGAAAGAATTTCAAGTAGAAAAGGAGAATTAAAAATTGAAAAAGAAATAGTAATAGAGGAAAATAAAGGATTAAAGAAAATAAAAAATGATTTAATTGAGCAACATAATAAATTAAAGGAAAAATATAATAAAGTTTTTGGAAAAGAATTTTCATTAGATTCAAAAACACAAATTTATCCTAGTTATCAAGATATATATAATAAAAAATTTTTCAAAATTAAAAATAAAATTAAAAACAGAAATAGAAGTATTAGTGCAAGTACTGCTTTGACATTTAATCATAGTAAAAATAAAATGGAATTTAAAAATTCGAATTTAAATGTGAGTGAAATTATTAATTATTTAAGTAATGAAAATTACAAATTAAAAAATCGTTATAATGATGTTGTTTTTGCTCACTCTGAAATTAATAAAAATAATTTTAATTTAAAAATTTTAATTGAAAAATGTATTGAAGATATTAATTATGAATATAAAATTATTAAATTAGGTAATTTAAATAAAAATAAAAAAGATAATATTATAATTGATAAAACTAACACAACAGAATTAGAAAAAGGATTATATTGTTTAACATATATTCATGATAATGTTTTTGGAAAAAATCAAATTAAATTATTAAACAAGTCAAATTCTTTAATAACTATAAAATCAAAGCCTCCTCTTAAAATCCTAAAAAAATCTCAATAAATATAATCTAATTTTTCCAAAAAAAAATAATATAAATATTAAATAAATAATATGAATGACTCCAAATAAAAAAATAAAATACCTCTTAAAAAACGTAATAAATATATATAAAAAAATATATAGAAAAATTATATATTTAAAATTTATTGATGATGATTTTTCATAGGACTTCCAAAAGTAGCTTTATACTTAATAATTTCATCGACAAACTTTTCAAAGAAAATAGGAGTATCAAGAGGTAAATTTTTACTTACTCTCCCATTTTCCCAAAATTGTTTTTTCATTCTTCCATTTTCTATAATAATAGTATCTCCTTCAAGAAGTGAATTTTTCCATAATCCCATATAAATTTTTCTATGAGAATAAAAGACACCAAATCCTTCTTTTTTATCTTCATAAAATTCACCTTCATAAAATTTACCATCAGGCCAAGTAATAATACCATAACCATGCATTTTATTATTTTTCCATTCTCCTTCATATTTCCTATTATCTTTAAAAAAAAAAGTTCCAATACCACTAATACTCCCACATTGAAATTGTCCTTCATAACCACCATTACCTTCAAAATTTAATATTCCATAACCTTCTTTATTTCCATCAATATATTCTCCTAAATAATTACTTCCACGAGGCCATTTTTCAATTCCGAAACCATTTTGTTTATCATTTTTCCAATAACCTTCATATGAAGCTTCTTTTTTAGTTTTATAATATCCTATTCCTTGAGCTTGGAAATCATTCCAATATCCTGTATATATATCTCCATCTTCATGTATTAATTTCCCAAATCCTAATACTTTATCTTCTATAAATTCACCTATAAATTTACTTACATCTTTCCAACATAAGATTCCTAATCCATCTCTTTTACCATTTTTCCATTCTCCTTCATATGATGATTCATCTTCTAATATTTTTGGATATTTACGTCTTTTATCATCAAATGGACCATCACGTGGATCTTTTGAATCATTTATATTTCTTTGGCTTTTTTTGCCTTTTATAAATGGATCATGAGAAAATATTAAACTTTCCTTTAATTCTGCTTTTACTGTTGGAATTACTATTGATGAATCTTGATTTATACTTTTTGAATTCTCGTTTGATTGATTTTGAATTAATTTTTTATTGGAATTATTATTAATTTCTTTTATTTGGGAATTATTATTCAAATTATTATTTATTTGCTTTGAATTGTCTTTTGTTCCTATTCTTGTATTTTCATTTGTCGGTCTATCCATATTTACGTTTAAGTTTATGTTTACATTTATATTTTTTGTATTATTTATTTCTTGATCTTTCTTTAATATTCCACTTTTCTTTCTTTTCTTTATAAATCTTTTTATTACTGTTTGAAGATATATTAATTTTGAATAATTTGGTTGTGATGAATAAAATTGAATTGCGTTTTTACCTCTATATTTATCTTTTTGAAGTGATTCGATATTTACTTCTGCCTGTTTTTTATTTGGATTTGAACAGACAGTCGCACAAGTTCCCATTTATTTTATTTATTTTTTTAAATAATAAGTTAAATTAATTAATGGATATGATACAAATGAAAAATTTAAGTAAATCTATTTATTAACAAGTTTTATGATGGTTTGGATGTGTATTTAAAAATTTAAATTTATTATTATCTTATATTAAATAAAGATTCTTTTAAATTAAGTAATAATTCGTGTTCCATATATGATAAAATCAATGAGAGGTATTAAAATATTTCTTTTTTTGAAATTTAAAAAAATGAAAATATTTGTTTAGAGAATAAATTTATTTATTAATTTTCTGTTATTAATTATAATTTGTTACTAAAGTTTACATGGTATTATTTTATAGAAATGTTAATAAATTAAATAATTAAACTTTTTTATCTTTTTCTCCAATTTTTTCATTACTTAAAATTCCAAAGAAAATATCTTTAGGAATAATTCCTAACATTTTTCTAGTTTTATTTAATTCCAAATTTTTTTGAATGACAAAAGGAGTAATATAAAAAATATAAAATAAAATAAGAAAGCCAAAAGCAATTATATTAATAATAACAATAATTTTTCTTAAATCAGAAAACAATTTATTAACTCCAGTAGTAATAGAATGAGTTAAATCAGTAATAACAGGTCTAATTAAATAAATAACAACAACTGTAATATTTTTCAAAATATTATCATTAAATAAAAGAAAAGGATTTTCTTCTTCAGGTCCAGAATTATTATATTCATCTGTTCCATAATATAATTCATTGTATTCATAACCTTTATTAATAGAACCATAAATTTTATCTTCAAGAGCATTGAACAAATAATATACATTATTCATTAAATATGAATAAACAAGAGCTAAACCTTGATTTGTAATATTACTTGTAAAAAATTTACAATCTAAAGAATAATTTGTTGTAAAATCTGATATATAATCACAAAGACTTCTTTTCTCAGTATCAGAATATTTATCTTTTATTGATTTAGGAAAATTATTTTCAGATATATTACCATATAGTCTATTATATGTTTTAGATATATTTTCATATACATTTATTATTTCATTTCTTACTAGTCCTTTTTTTATTGATAATTCTTTATCATTGAATACCACTGGATAAAAGAATAAAAAAAATCTTATATTATTTAAAACAACTATTGGTAATCTTTCATATTTTATAGTTAAATATTCCACTACATCAAAATAAGGAACTTTAGATAAATTAATTATAACATATACAGTAATATATGAGCAAAATATTAATTCACAAATATAACATAATAATGTTGCTATAATATTAAATTTTATTTCTTTAAAATTTTCCATTGCATTTTTTTTTTTTTTTGGATGGTGTTTTTTCTTCTTAAATATTTTTTTATTTTCATCTTCTTCAATAAAAGAAGAAATTTCACTTTCAACACCTTCATTTTCACTTTCTAAATGAATTTCAGGTTCAGAAATCATATTAGAAGGAGTTTCTCTGTTTAATTTAATAAATTTTTCACATTTTATTAAAGTATTTCTAATATGTTCATCACCAATTTTATAAAAATATTTTAAAAAGGTTTCCTTTTCAATAACTAAAATAACACTTGCTTTAGCTCCTAAAAATCCTCCCACAATTTCAAGAATAATAAAAAGGATTAAATAAATTATAATTATTTTTTTTTCAGTTGTTATTTGTTCAAGAATTTCATTATAATAAACATCAAAAATATATTCAATTCCTTCAATTAGATCATCTACATTAAAAGCAACAAAAAATAAATTTACATTTTGAGGATTTAAAGAACTTTTTTCAGTATTACCCAAATCAAATAAAGCATAATCATATTCACTTAAAGCATCAGTTAATTTCATTTTTATAGAAGTATATTTTAAACCATAAGTAGTTTTTTGATAATTTTTAACTTCAAGTTGGAAATTATCAATTATATTTTTTGTTTTTGGTGATATATCAATTTCAGTATAACAAAAATATTCGATTTCTTGAATTGAAGATTCATATAATGATAATATTGTGTTTCTACATTCTTCAAAATAATCATCTTTATTTTGATATAAATTATAATATTTATCATTTAAAAGTAATATCATTTCAACAGTAAAAAAATTAGTATTTAATATATCTCTATAAATATCTGTTAAATAACATATTACTGTATGAATTTTTAATATATTTTTCCTTGATGTATATAAATTAATAAAAAATAATATACTAATAAGAACAACAGAGATTAATATAATAGTATATAAAATTATAAAAATTAAAACAGATTTATTGATAAATTTAGGAGAAATCATTTTTTTAACAATATCATTATTTCTTTCATTTAAAGAAACTTTTTTCTCATTATCATTTTTATTAAATTTATTATCAACTCTGAAACTAATTGATTTAGCATTTCCATTATTTGTACTTTGAGGTCTACTTTTTTCTTTTTCACCTTTAATAACTTGTTCAACTTTACTTTCTTTTGGAAAATTAATAACTTCAACAGCAATATTTTGACTATAATTAAAAACAGAAAATTTAATATTATGAGTTTTAACTTTATAATAATCAATGTTATCTTCATTATTATTATGGTTCATAAAAGATTTTTTAACTTTAATTTCCTTTTCTTCACTTTCTTCATTATCATCAAAATCATCACTTTCATTTTCTTCATTTTCGTCTTCTTCTTCTTCAGAATTTTGAATAGAATTACTTTTAATTTCAGGTTGAAAAAATCTATCATTAAAATAATCTCCAATAGGTTGAATTTTTTCACCTTTTAAAGTTGTATCTTGAAATAAAAATAATTTATCATTTATATCAAAATTAACTTCATCAATATTATTAGGAATAAAGTTTTTTCCAATTTGAGGAAAATCTTTTCTTTTTTCTATTTCTTTTAAAGAAGTTATTGAATTTCTCTTTCCTGAATTTCCTCCTCCAATTCCTCCTATAATGCTAAATCTTTGACTTGAAGAAAGAATTGCAGAATCTCTTAAATCTGAATTTTCTATTTTAAATATAAATCCATTTGAATAATTTTGAATTAGAATTTCTTCAACATTCATTTTATATTTTTTATTGTTTTTCCATGTAATACAATTTTCTTTGAAATACTTTTGTTTTAATATCTTTAATTTTACTTTTAATTTTTCTGCATATTTTGAATTAATTAATTTATTTAAAACATCTTCATTAAAATCTTTTATAAAAGGAGTAATATCACTAGTTCCATTAATATTTTGATTTGTTAAACCTAAATGATCTAAAGCATTTGCTGAAAAAGATTCTATTATTAATTTATTATTTGTTATAAAAAAATAAACTCCAGGAGAAAAAAAATTATATTGTTCTGCATCATAATTAACTTTTGAAAATATAATTGGACAATATTCTTCATCTAATACTATTCCCACTTCTAAATTTATTGGAAGAAGACATTTTGAACTTGTTTTTAATAAAACAAAATGTGATTTTAAAGTTTTTTGATTATTATCTCCTATTTTTGAAAAAACTGATTTTTTCTTTAACATTTCTAAATGATTTTTTTGAACACAATCAGGTAATAAATAATCTAAATTTTGACCAATTAATTCAATGTCAGAATAACCTAATAAATGACAAAAACCTAATGAAATTTTACTTATTATTCCAAAATTTTCTTCTTTTCCTGATATAATCATAAATTGAAATTCTGCTGAAGCATTTAAGGAATTTAAATCTAAAATTTTTGATTGAAAAGACATTTCATTATCATTTTGTTCAGTATTTAAATATATAAGAGCTCTTTCAGGATCATTTAATATATCTCTAATATAAATACCATATAATTGAACTGTTTTTTTATTATTATATGTTGATAATTGAAGTGCTTTAAATTTATCATCTATTAAATCCATTATTTCATTTATTTCTAAACCATAATCATTTAATTTTGATATATCTTCAAAATCTGAAGAAGTTAATAATAAATTCCAAAAATATGAAAATATTGTTGATACTTTTGATATCAAAGATATTAATTGATTACATTGGTATCTAAAAGATAAATTTGTTTTATCAACTCCATCTTCTATTCCTTTATCTTCTAATCTTCTTTTTATTCTATATACTAAAAAATCTTGAGAAAAAGATAAATTTGTCATTTCACTCACTGTGGTTAAATTTATATATCCTTTATTATATCTTCCTAATTTCTCTATTTGAAATATGGCATATGTTACTTTTAAGATAACACTTTCTCTGAAATAATTTATATATTCTCTAAATAATAAATCAACTTGTTGAAATAAATAATATTCAAATTCTTTATCATTTATATGTGATTCATTTTTAAAAGATTCTATTTTTTTCTTTAATATAATTTCATCATTTTCTAAATTTTGAGATTGTAATTTTTCAGATAAATAAGCAAATATATCAAATAAATATTCTCTTTTAGTTCCTCTTTCATCAATAGCATCAATCATTAATCTAATTTGATTATAAACATCAATATCATTATCAATAACAACATTAACAGATAACATTCTGTTTTTTGGACAAGTAATAGCAAAAATTATGACTAATCCAACACCAATAAAAAATATATCTAACATTCCTTCAAATTCAGTTTTAGATAATAATTTACCCACAAATAAACATATACTATCCCAAAAATATATTAAATTTAAATAATACATAACATTTGACATTATATGATCATCTTTTTGATATTTACTTTCTAATTGGAAACAATAAACAACATACATTGATGATAAAAACATATAAATTACAACTATCATTAAGATATCTTTTATACAAAGACATTCTAATAATATTATTGTTATTGCTCTTACATATAGAAATTGAATTGAAGCATTTATAATAAAAGATTTTGAAATAAATTGTTCCATTTTATCTTTTTTTGAAAATGAAAAAGAAATAAATATATGTGATAAATACATCATAAAAATAAAAGATATAGCAGAGGCACCTACATAAATTAAATGAGTTCCTGACCAACATTCAAATTTACTTTTAAAATATGCATCGCTGTCACAAACAATAATAGTGAAAAATATTTCTAAAAAATAAATAAAATAATACAAATTTACCTATGAAAGGAATCAATAAAACTGATCTTAATAAACCAATTAATTCTCTCATTATTGACATTGAAATTTCTTTTGTTTCTAATTTTATTCCTACATAAGAACAAGCTATAAGATATGCATATAAGAAAAAATTAAAGAAAATAACAAAAAAACAAATATAAATACATAAAATGAAAAAATCTTCATTATAATCAAGGTAATGTAATATCCTAAAATACTGTAAAAAATTACTTATTTCACTATAAAATTTTTTTCCTTTCCATGATGGTTTTAACTATATTATTATTTAATTTTTATTTTACAGGATTATTTATTGTTAAAGAAATAATTTGAAATGTTTGAATAATTGCCATTAAAATTTCTTTATTAATTGATATAGTATACTTATTAAAAGTTTGATAAATTACATTATAATTAGCATATTTTAACCTAATTAAAATAGACTCTTTCCCATTATTATTTTTCATTTTAAAAAATTTTAAAAAAAATCAAATAATAGATTCATATATAATAATTAAAATATTTCTTTAAAAACAAAAAAATAATTAAAAAATATATTTCAATTTGTCACAAAAATTTTTAATATAAAAAAAATTGGAAAAATAGGAATATATAAATGGAAAATTTAAGAATGTTGTTTTGATCATTAGTTTTTTTATAATGTTTTTATTTATTTATTATGATTTAATTAGAAATATGAAGAATTTAATATTAACTTTCTAAAGAAATTTTATTTTTAATATATATATTCAATTATTTAAATATATGAAATTTCAATTTTAATAATTTATAATTAAAATTTATCAATTTTGTCATTATTAAATTAATATTTTATTAACACTTATAAAAAACAAATAATTAAAAAAAGTATGTATTATTCCAAAAATTTATTTATATAATTAAACTCTTAAAAATTAATTATAATAAAATCTCAGAAAAAGAAAAAATATAAGATATATATAAAAATATAAAAAAAATGGAATAATCATAAGAGCCAAAATTAGAATTAAACAATATAAAGTAAAAATCTTAATAAATAACATTATTCAAAAGAATTTGAGTAAAATAATATTCTAAATTTGAAAGAAAAGAAAAAAGACTAAGAAATATAACAAAAATTCATTCAGAAAAAATAATAATAATACAACTTCTTCAAGAAGAAACAAAAGAAGGAAAAAAATAATAAATAAAAATAATAATTCAATAAAAAAAATTTGTTATAACGGAAAAAATTATTCTAACTCAAATTTTTCAACAAAGTCATTTATAGATTTTCATATAAAGAAAAGCAAAATTCTCCTTCAAAAGATACAATTAAAGAGAAAGGGAAAGAAATGATTATTATAATGAAAAAGAGAAAAATAATTTTTTGTTTAATTTGTCATAATGGAGATGAAGTAAATATTATATTCTTATAATAAATTGATATAATTTAGGAAAAAAGACATTATCATTAAAATAACATAAACAAATAAAGAAGGTACTTTTTATAATTAAAGAATAGAAAGATTAATATTGGTCATAGTATTTATCATTTAAGATTAAAAGATAGGATTATTAATTATTAAGAATGCAAGAATTAATTTACATTAATCCTAGCTATAGTTTTTGGGAATTTTTAATTTAAAATTTGTTGTTAATTCTTATCCTTTTATTATTAGAAAACTATCTAACAATGAAATAAAAATCAATTTATGAAATTGCTTTATCAAAATCTTCTCAAAAAATAAAATTTAAATAAAGATTTTTATGGATTAAATAATAATTTTTTAGATTTTGAAATTTTATTCTGATATTAGTGATGATTCAATTGAAAAATAAAGATAATCATAATATTACTAAAGTTTTTTATGTTTTTTTACAAAGTATTAATTCTGGATCTTGGGATAGTATTGATATTTTTATTAAGAAAATTAATTAATGTTTTTATTGTTTGAGAATTTATTTATTTTTTTAAATTATATTAAATTTTTTAGCTTTAATTTTTTTATTATTTTTATATTTTATTGTTTCATCAAATCAAAATAAATAAATTTTTTTTTTTTTAAAATTAATATTAAAAAAAAAAATAAAAAAATTATAAAAAATTATTAAATAAAAATAAAAAATATTCATATTCCTTAATTATTATTCATGATATTTGCAATTTTTAATTCATATTCTCTAATGATATTTTCTTCCTCTTTTTTTAATTCTTCAATTTCTAAAATTTTTTCTCTTAAATTTTTCTTAAGCATTTCAATTTCTTCCAAATAATTTTTTTCTTTCATATTATATATATTCATTAATTCATTTACTTTACCTTGTTCTCCTTCATTATTTAATCTATATTCCGGCCTATGCAAAAATTTTTCTCTCAATGTAATAATTTCCATATGATTTCTTTCTTTTTCTCGCAATAAAATTTCCTTTTCTCTTAAAAGGCAGTTAAATTCTGTTTTTAATTCACTATAGTCAGAATTTTTAATGAGATAATTAAATTCTTCTAATACATCACTTAATTTCATGTATTCTTGATATATATTAATAATTTCATAATTTAATTGCTCTATACAACAATCTTTTTCTCTTAATTTTGCCAAATAATCATTTTCTATATTGTCTAAATCGTCCTGAATATTTTGCAGATTAAAAAAAATATCACTATTATTTTTATTATTATTGAAAGAATTGATATTTTCTCTAATATTATTATTGAAATTATTATTATTATTATTATTCAAATTATCATTACCTTTTTGTTGTAATTGTTGTTTTAAATAATTAATAATCATTTCCATTTTTTCAAATTTATACTTTGATTTTATAGACAATTCTTCAAAATCAGAAATAATTTTATCTTTATTGGCTATAATATTTTTTAACGATAAATTTTCTTTATTCAAATATTTAATTCGTTCTTTCGCTTGTAAAAGTTGACTTGATACAATACCTAATTTTTGATAAATAGTAAATTGTAAATTATCGGTATTTTTATCTAATATGTTAATATCATTATTAAAATCTTTTGAATTTTTTTCAATATCGTTATTAATATTCGTTAAATAAGCATTTTGTTCTTTTATTGTTTGATTCAAAGGCTTAAAATTATCAGCTGAATTTGCAAAAATGTCATTTGAAACTAATTTTGAATTTGCTATGATATAATCTGGATCTTCTAAATTTTGATGAGGGATATAATCATCATCCATTTTTGAGATTTTATTTAAAAAATTTTTCAAAAAATTTTAATTTAATAAATCATGATTTACTTTACTTCAAATTGGGGATTGGGGATTGGGGATT
>JAEEGK010020199.1_pt1 | contig 14188 bp, 3 predicted proteins | sample 8958771 | NCBI WGS metagenome assembly JAEEGK01 (sample SAMN16246547, study PRJNA631951) | gut metagenome | biome: gut microbiome; feature: rumen; material: SC-attached | host: Bos | place: Iran: Karaj | collected 2018-10
CGGCTCGTCACATCCTGGGGCTGGAGAAGGTCCCAAGGGTTGGGCTGTTCGCCCATTAAAGTGGCACGCGAGCTGGGTTCAGAACGTCGTGAGACAGTTCGGTCTCTATCTATCGTGGGCGTTGGAGTCTTGCGTGGTCCGGCCACTAGTACGAGAGGACCGTGGTTGACCGACCTCCGGTTTGCCGGTTGTACCGCCAGGTGCACCGCCGGGTATCCGCGTCGGGATCGGATAAGCGCTGAAAGCATCTAAGTGCGAAGCCGGCCACAAGATGAGGGCTCCATGAGGGTCGTCGCAGACTACGACGTCGATAGGCAGCAGGTGTAAAGACGGCGACGTCAAAGCCGAGCTGTACTAATTGCCCGAAAGCTTTCGCTGATGCCCCTACTTTCAACTGTAAGGAGTATTGGCTCAGTGGTCTGAGCGAGCAGTTCTTGTGTGACAGATGTCAACCCATACGTTTAGGGTGGGGCAGGAGGCAGGAGGTAATCATCATTCCTCATTCCTCATTTCTCATTCCTAATTCGAAAAGAGACATTTGGTGGTTATTGCGGCGGTGTCCCACCTCTTCCCATTCCGAACAGAGAAGTTAAGCCCGCCTGCGCCGATGGTACTGCAATGCAATGCGGGAGAGTAGGAGGCCGCCTTCTTTTTTATGAGATTGGAGACTGGAGAAAGGCGAAAGCCGACTGCAGTCTCTTTTTTTTGTCCCTACTCCGTGTTTTTCCTCAGGATCTACTGAAACGTCTTCAAAGGACAAGGCTCTGTACCTTACGGGTGTAGGGTTTCAATATTACGGATAAAGAGCTTCAACCTTACGGGTGTAAAGCCTTAACCTACCGACAAAAGATAAATTGCGTCGATATTTGATAAAACTGCGTCGAAAGTTGATAAAATCGCGTCGATGGATGATAAACCTGCGACAATGATAGGTACTTTTTTTGTCTCCGCCTATCTTCTCCCAATAGACAATGATATGGGTTGATAGCTAACTGTCTGCTCCTCAGTAAGTAACGGATTGTCCCTCAGCAGGGAAAACAGTAAGTGGGACAATTAGGACAATTAGACAGTCAATTTTTGCACGGTTAGCGCGGAGGAGGATAGATTAATAGTATTATTAATGTATATATATACAATTATTATTATTGTATATTATTTATATTATCATTCTTCTTTCCTCTCTCTATTCTGCTGAAGGTGAAAAAAATGCACTGTCTTTTGTCCTAATTGTCTCAAAATAGTTTTTCACCGCAGGCACTGTTGGGGTAACTATCTGTCAATCAGACCTGTTTTTTGCACTTTTTCTTCAAATCGTTTGGCTGTTTCGAATAATTGTCGTAATTTTGCCGCAATAAAAACCAATAAAGCATACAGCAATGAAAAAACTTTTCGCAACAATGCTGCTGCTCATCGCAGCAACAACGATGAACGCCCAGACCATCGTCAAGGGCGACATGAATGGCGACAACAAGCTCACCATCACCGACGCCGTGAGCGTAGTGGATGTGGTCCTTGGCAAATCTCCCATGCAGACCATCAGTGCTGGGGGAAGTCCTTATGTGGTAGACAATGCCTCGGTGGTGGGCACATGGTACGCCCCTGACGGTAATATGTTCTCGCTGAACGAGGACGGCACTACCGACTATCCTGGTGCAGCTACCTACAAGTTCCGTCCCTATCAGGGCACACTCATGCTCTATGGCGCTTCGGGCAGGGCTGTCCGCACTATTGTGTTGAATGAGGTGGAGCCTTCCTACTTGCTGGCTATCGACTATGCCACAAACACCTACACCTACTATACCAACTCCACTTCACTGGCAACCGGCATCACGCTTGACCAAAGTTCTCTGACGATGGGCACCGGTGATACGGCCCAGTTGATTCCGACCTTCACCCCTGAGGGCGCTTTCGCCAGCGTGTCGTGGACCAGCAGCGACGAGAGCGTGGCCACCGTTGATGCCAATGGCTTAGTGACTGCTGTAGCAATGGGCTCCTGTGAGATTACTGCCACGACAAGCTTTACCCACCAGACTGCCACTTGCTCGGTTACGGTGACGCAGATGGTGGAAAGCATCGAGCTGTCGCAGACAATAGCTATATTTGAGGAGCAGGGAGAATCGGTGGATCTTACCTATACTGTGCTGCCTGCGGATGCTGGTAACAAGATTGTTGAATGGAGCTGTAGCAACAGTAATGTTGCCATGGTAACATCGAAAGGCAAAGTAATTGCACTCAATTTCGGTACGGCTGTTGTCACTTGCGAAGCTACTGATGGCAGTGGCGTGAAAGCCACCTGTGCCGTCTACGTCATTGATCCTGCAACATACGTCGACCTCGGCCTACCCTCTGGTACGCTGTGGGCCACATGTAATATCGGTGCCAGCAACCCTGAGGATTTCGGTGACAAGTTTGCTTGGGGCGAGACGAGTGTTAAGACCAAGTACGGTTGGGACACATATAAGTGGTGTAACGGCTCCGATAATTCATTGACGAGGTACTGCAACAATAGAGACTATGGCTTCAACAACTTCACTGACAACCTGTCCGAACTTGAACTGGAGGACGATGCTGCCTATGTGAACTGGGGACCAGCATGGCGCATGCCGAGTAAAGTACAGTTTGAGGAACTCATCAATAATACCACCTCTGCATGGATTGTGCAGAATGGGGTAGATGGAGTTAAGTTTACCAGCAAAAAAGAGGGAAACAACAATTTTATTTTCCTGCCCGCTACTGAAGAAAGCAGTGACGAATATGAACCACCGTACGGTAATTACTGGTCGCGTACGCTCTCCTCAGACTTGACGAATTATGCGTTGATGCTGAACTTTGATTCTTACAACACATACGGCGTTTCCTCTTACCCCCGCTGTTACGGCAAACGGGTGCGCCCTGTGCGTTTCAAATAAAAAGCAATACCATTGGCAAACGGAAGGTCGTGATGAAATAGGGCCTACACCTTATTTATACTATAGGCAGCGGCGAGGGGAGAGAAACCTTCGCCGCTGCCTTTTCAGATTAATGAAGAGCTTGTAAGATTTTTTGCGCTCTGTCCAATGGGGATTGAATTGGGGCGTGGAGGGGCGTTTGTGAAGTTGCAGTAGCTAGTTTCGGACGCCGTGATGGCCGGTTTCGGATGCCGTGATGCTTCGTTTCGGACGGACTTATGCGGCATCCGAAACTAAGCACCTCGGCGTCCGAAGCTAAGCACCTTGGCGTCCGCAACGAGCGTTTGAGGGGGCTTTATGAACATAAATCATTGACTCTATTCTATATTTGACGAGCCTCGAATGTTGGTTTTTTCGATGACAATGAAAAAGAGGCGAAACTTTACAGTTTCACCCCTTTATTATAGATATTCGTTTGAACCTTACTCCTGGCTCCAGTCCTCAGCAGCCTTGCGAATGTAAGACTGGTAACGGATCTTGGCCATCTTCTGAGCCTCGGCGAAGAGCTCCTCTGCCTCGTTGGGATAAGCCTTCTTGACAGAGAGGTAGCGAACCTCGCCCATGAGGAAGTCGTGGAAGTTCTCCCAGTTGGGCTCCTTGGAGTCGAGCGAGAACGGATTCTTGCCTTCCTCTGCCAAAGCTGGGTTGTAACGCCAGAGGTGCCAGTAGCCGCACTCAACGGCCTTCTTCTCCTCGGCCTGGCTCTTACCCATACCGCCCTTGGCCTTCAAGCCGTGGTTGATACAAGGAGCGTAGGCGATGATGATGCTTGGTCCGTGCCAAGCCTCAGCCTCGCGAATGGCCTTGAGGGTCTGTGCGTGGTCTGCGCCCATAGCGATCTGAGCTACGTATACATAACCATAGGTGGTAGCGATCATACCGAGATCCTTCTTGCGGATGCGCTTACCTTGGGCAGCGAACTGGGCGATAGCACCGAGAGGAGTAGCCTTGGAGGCCTGACCGCCGGTGTTAGAGTAAACCTCAGTATCGAGCACGAGGATATTCACGTCCTCACCAGAAGCAATCACGTGGTCGAGACCGCCGTAACCAATATCATAAGAGGCACCGTCGCCACCGATGATCCATTGGCTGCGCTTCACCAGATAATGATCCAGCGTCTGGAGTTCCTTGCAGACGGGGTAACCTGCGGCAGCGCTCTCGGCAATGCACTTGCGGAGCTTCGGAGCAATCTCCTTGGTCTTATCAGCGTCGTCCTTGTTGGCAATCCACTCGGCAGCGAGAGCCTTGTACTCGTCGCTGGCCTTGTCGCCGTCAATCATCTCCTGCAGCAGCTTAGCCACGCGCTCCTTCATCTTCTTGTTACCGAGAGCCATACCGAGACCGAACTCGCAGAAGTCCTCGAACAGAGAGTTGTTGAAGCATGGACCCTGACCCTTCTCGTTCTTCGTGTAAGGAGTTGAGGGGATAGAAGCAGAGTAGATGGACGAGCAGCCCGTAGCGTTGGCAACCAACTGACGATCGCCGAAGAGCTGACTGATAAGCTTCACGTAAGGAGTCTCACCGCAACCGGAACATGCACCCGAGAACTCGAAGAGCGGAGTAGCAAACTGACTGTTCTTCACGTTTGTACGAATGTCGACGAGGTGTTGCTTGGTCTTCACTTCCTTCACCAGGTACTCCCAGTTCTTGGCCTCCTGTTTCATCTCAGGAGCATCGGGATTGAACGGAGCCATTGTGAGTGCCTTGCCCAACTTCGGATTGCCCGGGCAGATATCGGCGCAGTTGCCGCAGCCTAAGCAGTCGAGGACAGAGGTCTCAATACGGAAGTGCATGCCCTTCATGGCAGCGGGAGCCTTCATCTCGAGCGTGTCGTCGGCAGCTGCAAAGCCCTTGATCTCGTTTTCGTCGAGAACGAACGGACGGATGGCAGCGTGAGGACAGATGTAGGCGCACTGGTTACACTGGATACAGTTGTCTTTGTTCCAGACGGGAACGAAGGCCTCCACACCGCGCTTCTCGTAAGCGGCAGTACCCACCTCCCAAGAACCGTCGGCAGTGCCGAATTTGGCGAAAGCGCTGACGGGCAGCAGATCGCCGGCCTGGGCGTTGATGGGACGAACGAGCTCCTTGACGAATGCGGGGGCGTCGTCCTGCTTCTCAGCATCGTCGGGCAGGTTGGCCCATTCGGGCTTCACAGCGAACTGTACGTACTCACCACCACGGTCGACGGCAGCGTAGTTCTTGTCGACCACATCCTGACCCTTAGAACCGTAAGACTTCACGATGGCAGCCTTCATCTTTTCGACGGCGAGCTCCACGGGAATCACATCGGTGATGCGGAAGAATGCGCTCTGCAGGATAGTGTTGGTACGGTTGCCCAGACCTATCTCCTGAGCGATCTTCGTGGCGTTGATGGTATAGACAGTGATGTTGTTCTGTGTGAAGTAGCGCTTCACCTTGTTGGGCATGAATTTCTCCAGCTCGTCGGCGTCGAAGATGGTGTTGAGCAGGAACGTACCGTTCTTCTGCAGACCACGGGTGACATCGTACATGTGGAGGTAAGCCTGAACGTGGCAAGCCACGAAGTTTGGCGTTGTGACCAGATAGGTAGAGCGGATAGGTGTGTCGCCGAAACGCAGGTGAGAGCAGGTGAAACCTCCCGACTTTTTGGAGTCGTATGAGAAGTAAGCCTGACAATACTTGTCGGTGTTGTCGCCGATAATTTTTACGCTATTCTTGTTGGCACCCACGGTACCATCAGCACCCAGACCATAGAACTTAGCCTGGAACATACCAGCACCACCGAGAGCAATCTCCTCCACCTCAGGCAGCGAAGTGAAGGTCACGTCGTCGACGATACCGATGGTGAAGTGGTTCTTCGGCTCGGGCATTGCGAGATTGTTGAACACGCTGATAATCTGAGCAGGAGTGGTGTCGTGTGAACCAAGTCCATAACGTCCACCGACGATGAGCGGACGATTCTCCACATCGTAGAAGGCATCCTTCACATCGATGTACAGCGGCTCGCCAGTAGCACCGGGCTCCTTTGTGCGGTCGAGCACGGCAATCTTCTTCACGCTCTTGGGAACAGCAGCCAGCAGGTGCTTAATGCTGAACGGACGATAGAGGTGGACAGAAATCATACCCACCTTCTGACCCTGACCGTTCAGGTAGTCGATGGCCTCGCGGGCAGCATCGGTAGCACTACCCATGAGAATGACGATGCGGTCGGCATCCTCTGCTCCATAGTATGAGAACAGGTGATACTCGCGGCCGGTGATCTTGGAAATCTCACCGAGGTAACGCTCAACCACTTCGGGCACTGCATCGTAGTAGGGGTTGCAAGCCTCACGATGGGTGAAGAAAGTCTCGGGGTTCTCAGCCGTACCACGGGTGATAGGACGCTCAGGCGACATGGCACGATCGCGGAAACGCTTGATGAACTCTTCCTTCACCAGCGAGCGGATGTCCTCCTGATCCATGAGCTCGATCTTGTGGTACTCACGGATGGCAAGGGACAGGCGAGTGACATACTTTGTGCATTTTGTAGCAATAAAAGTTGCGATTTGTTTGTTTTTTCAGCTTTTTTGTTTAACTTTGCAGTCAGAAACAGAAATCAAAGCATTTTCAATTATGAGAACGACACGAACAATCACTCCCCCACACACCGCCACAGGTAGGCGCAATGGGAACAGGCAGCTGAGGCCGCTGTGGCTCGTGCTGCTCGCAGCAGTGCTGTGGATGCTGCCCTACGGCCTTTTGGCCCAGGGCACGCAGCGCGACGTAATCACCATCAAGAGCGCGAAGGTAGGACCGGCCGACGGCAGCGGCGCATTCCTGACGGGCGCACCGAGCGCCGACTACGCCGGTGTCTATGTCATCGACGTGGGCGACATGCCTGCAAAGCCTCAGTATGGCGACGACGGCTACGCCCTGCCTCAGACCATTACCGTCACCCTCAGCCGACCGCAGGGCCGTAATGCTCAGCGTGCGGCCACCGTCAAGCTGGGCAACATGAGGTACTGGGACTATGGCGAGACGTACACCTTTGCGCCAGGCGAGACCGAGAAGACCGTGGAAATAGGGCTTGAAGCGCTTGAGCCTTCAGCCTTTTATGAGGACGAGAACGGAGATTATCACGGCTTATTTACTTGGAGCGGCAACATTCCCGAGGTGTTTTCCATCAAGACCACCTACGCCGAAGCCGAATACGACGTGCTGATGCTCAAGGTCAACCGCACGGGCGGCGACCCTGTCCGGCAGAGCACCTTCGCCACAAAGCTGGAAGTGCTGCAGAACACCTTCGGCAACGACCATGCCAACTATATTGTAGAGCGTTGGGGCGAGTACATCCTGTTCCGCTTCTTCCTCGCCACCGATGTGAAGATTACCAACGACAGCCGCTACGTCATCAACGCCCGCTTTGCCGACCACACCGGCATGGGCCCCGATGACGACGACTACGGCCTGGCCCAGACACACGAGGTGGAGCTGCACCCCATCAATGCCGGCTCCGTGTGCAGCGAGGCGTGGTACATCTACCGCCCCGGCCCCGACGAGTATTTCCATTCAATAGAGGCGAACCGGAGTGAATGGAGTGGCAGGGAGGTGAACTACCCCGTCTTGGAGGTGGGTCCCTTCGAGGTGGCCAACCCTGCCGAAGATGCCGTCCGCTACATCTTCTATTCGCGTGCCGACATACCTGAGGAGTCGGCCAACTCCCTGTTCGGTGTCTATTTCGAGGTCGACGGGCTGAGACCTGAGTTCTCCAACGTCAGCATCAACAAGACCTCGTTCAAGAGCGGCGAGACGATGGTCATCACCGCCACGATGGACAACTGGCAGTTTGTGCGCCGCTGCCAGGGCGACAAGTTCAAGAGTGCCTTCGGCGTGACGCTCAACGGCAACGAGACGCTGGAGCCCGGGCGCTACACCTTCGACGAGCAGACAGGACTGGTGACCTACTACGTCACCGCACCCACCGTCAGCGAGACGACGACCGTCTATGTCGACTTCGGCCCCGCCTGCCGCCTTGCTGAAGACAACATTCTTCTGCCCAAGGCTGTGCAAACCCGTGCCGAGAACAGCTTTACCGTCACGGTGTCGCCCGAGGCGGCCACGCCCAATCCCGTCACGCAGTTCGACATACCCGGCCTGCCTGCCGACAGCAGCCTCATCATCCTAAGGGAACATTGGGAGTATCTTGGCAATTTTTATTATGATCACAAAGTTGATAGTAAATACTATGGCTTAAACCCCGTCTATTCACCCCTTGATGCCACCAACGCCAACCAGATTTCCTACTCCATCACCAATGCCGATGGTGCCAATGCTTCCATCATAGATGATGGTCTGGACGGCAAAACCTTGTGGACAGGTGTTAATGCCGGAACATTCACTTTGACAGTTTCAATAAGCAGCCAAGTCCTTTTCTCGCGCACTTATACGCTGATGACGAAGGAGATGGACGACGACAATGACCAGCTGGCCATGCCCGTGGCGATGAACCACACCAACCAGTATCTTGTGGGCACCGTGTTCCCCAAGCTGCAGTTTGAGCTGAAGAACCCCGACAAGCGGCCCTTGGACGATGACATCACCGTGAACTACACCCATGCCAACGGCACCACGTGGACGGAGCACTACAAGCTGAGCGAGCTGCAGAAATACGACCCGTCCAACGACTGGTCGGCCCTGGCCGATGCCGACCGCGGCACCATCACCTACGACCTGCCCTTCAGCTTCACCGAGGAGCATCCCGACATGACCGATATCAGCCAGATAGGCCAGACCGTCATCACCGCCCAGGTGCTCATCGGCGTGCCCACCACCGACGGGCCGAAAGAGACCATCACCTGCACAGCCCGACTGGTGTCCGACCTGAAGAAGATTTCCATCGGCGACTACAGCGAGATGACGGCCTACTGGAATGAGGTACACCCCATCACACTTACCTCTGAGGTATTCTATCTGCCACGCGCGGGCTTTACCGTGGGCTATGAGATACCGGAACTGGGCATCAAGGAGACCTACAACAACCTGACCGACGGCGACAACGTGCCCGAATGGTTAGAGCTGCAGCAGGACGACTTCTATGCTACGGCCACTATCACCTTGCAGCCGGAGCTCACGCCCTCTGAATCCAAATATCACCTCTACACGCTGGCCCAGCGCAGCTACAGCCCCGACGAGGTGATGCTACGCGAGATGACCTGCATCGCCAACCTGCAATATGTAGGAGCCGAAGGACACATCGTCTATAAGGTGAACGGAGTGGACGAGACGGGCAACAGCAACTTCGACAACACCCAGGCCATACAGAGCCTACGGGGTGTCATCGACAGTGACGGCTTCTATCAGGATGTCATTGACGAAAATGACAACTCAGATTATCCACCATTTAAGCGGCTCGCCAGCCCGCTCCATCTGCCCAGTGCCGTGTTTGAAGTCAACGACGATTTCTACAATGGGGCAGACATTACGCTGAAGTGCGGCAGCGACGTCATACAAACCCTCAACGGCTACAAAGGCCGATTCTTCTTCCAGCCGCCTGCCGACGGCAAGACCTACGAGGTGGAGGTCTATTTCACCGGCTACAACCGCCGCTACACCAGCACGTTCAAAAGCGAAGACCTCTCAGAACTCTATCATTTCAACACGGTTATTGCCGGCACCCCAGACAATTCCCCTGTGTCATTAAAGTTCTATAAAGACGGGCAGCCTGTCACACTGAACCTTGGACTGGTAACAGGAACATACCACTACACTACATATCATGACAACTACCTGAAGGGCATCGTCCGCACGGACAACCCCGCCAACTGCTTCCTCACCGTTGGCAAAGAAACCATCAGGCTATCCTTACTCGATTTCGCCGAATACTTGAGGCCGGATGTCATTCCTGAGTTGATGCCTATTTGGCGGTATGCGGATGATACAGAGCATATCTTGCGGTCTTTCACTAATGACATCTATAAGAGGTTACAGGCTGGTATCTTAGCGGAAGGGTATTGGAAATACTATTCCTGCCGCGAGAAGCTAATCTGGTGGGATAACTTGTCTGCCGGCAATACGCAGGTCACCGTCGTCAACAGCCAAGGCGAGCCTATCACCAATGCCAAGCTCCACTATGCCTGCGTAGATGCCAACATGAATTGCCAGGAAACCAAGGGAACGGCAAACTACGACAATAGCGTGGGCTACTACCAGGTCAGCACCGACCCCTATCAGTATGCTGAGCTTATAGAAGTGGAGGCACAGGGATATAAGCCCATGCTCACCACGATGACGCTGTGGAACTACGACTACAACAGCCGTGAGAACCGCGGCAAACAGCGCCGACATGTCATCGTGCTGCAAGAGCAGGACGACCAGTTTAACAGTCTGGTACTCGAGACCTTCAAGCGCGAAGGCAACCTGAAGGACAACAAGATGGATGTTGCCATCAACACTGATAATCTGCTATCCGTCAACGACAGCGAGACACTGAACTACTCGCAGACGGCAGACTATAAGGATGCCATCAAGCACATACCCGATCCGAGGTTCGGCAACAACGGCTGGACGGGCACAAAGTATGCCCATATCATCGGCTGCATGCCCTATCAGACCACTCCCGACCTGACGCTGGCCTCCTCCGACGGCGCATTGCAGTTGCAGCCCACCCAGAAGCTGCTCACCACCGACGACTTCCCCTTCAGCACCAACTACTGCCTGTTCGACTTCGACCTGACCGACCAGATAGCCGAGGACGCCACGGTGCAGCCCACGCTGATGAACGGCACGACGACACTGGCCTCGCTGCCCTCGCTGCACAACCAGACCGTCGACCTGATGGCGCTGAACGAGGCCAACAACATCGAGATGAGCCCCGGCGGCTTCGACCTGACAAAAGTGGACGACCAGGCTAAAGCCAATGGAGCCAACACCAAGGACATGAACAAGGCCTTCGACAAGTTCAACTTCCAGGTGCCCCCCGTGCTGCCCTTCACGGTGAACATACAGCGCGACGGCGACCACTTCATGGTGCGTGCCGTCTGCGAGGTGAACTTCCTGCCCGGCGGACCCATCATGGACCAGCTCGACAAGCTGGACAACCTGCAGTACTTCGACGAGCAGTTCTCGGCCATGATGGATGCCGTCAACTCTGCCAAGCCCGCCGACGACGACTTCTTCGAGGACATCCCACGTCTGCCGTCGGCCTTCGTCGGCATCAAGGGCTACCTCAGCGGCGTGGCATACTACAACCGCGAGACGGGCAAGGTAGATTTCAATTTCTACGACGGCGGCCTGACCTTCGAGGCATCAGCCAAAGCATCGGCCAACCTCAGCTTCGGTATCGGACACTTCGGCATGTCGGTCGATGCCATGATGGCCATGTCGATGGGACTCGTCAACACCTCTGCCGAGATGGGCGACGCTTCATTCAAATCGACGAAGATCGATTTCGTGTTCGACTACCAGGCCCGCCTGAAGGTGTGCGCCTGGGCCTACGCCGGCATCGACATCTGGATTGCCAAGGCCGTGGCCGGCGTGCGCGGCGGAGCCTGCTTCGACCTGCACCACCGCGCCTACGTGACTAAGGGACAGGCAGGCATGAAGACCACGCTGCACGCGCAGATGGAGGCCTTCGCCGAGGCACGCTTCCTCTTCTGGAAGACCAAGAAGACGTGGCCCATCTTCAAATATCACAAGGAGTATCTGGTGCCCAACAACCCGTCGAACCCCTTCCACCCCTCGAACGCCGAGCCCATCTTCTCACGCCGCAACGTGACCAAAGGCTACAAGAAACTGAAGCGCAAGGCCATTGCCGACCTCGGCACACCTATTATAAGTAATGTGAACGGCATGGCACAGCCAACCTACCTGATGGACGGCACGTCGCTGCTGTTCAACAACCTGAAGGAGGCCGACGAATACAACGACGACCGTCTGCAGGTGTACAGCGGCGGCAGCAAGAACGACTTCGTCAGCACTGACATGAAGGGGCCGATGTACGACTTCAGTGTCGCTAACAACGGGCGTTTTGAGATGGTGGCCTTCGAGCAGTTGGAAAAAGCCATCGACGGCGATGCCATCAATGGGCTCTCAGATAACGACCAGACCAAGACGGCCAGCGAGATGAGCCGTGTACACATAGCTTGTCGCCTGTACGACGGCACTCAGATGTTCGACTGGAACACCCAGAAGGTCTCCAGCGCATTTGGCAGTCTGGCTTGCGTGAATCCCGTCGTAGCCGCGGCATCCACCGACAGTTGGGACATTACCAAGATGGCCCGCGGTGCCGTGGTGTGGCAGCAGGGCGTGGCCAAGTTCAACGACGAGGGCAGCCGCTACATCGACGGCAGCCTGATGCTCAAGCGACACAGCTTTTTCAGCAGTGACCTCCCCGAAGGCTACAACGAGCCGATAGAAATCAAGCGCATCAGCCACCGCAACGTGCCCGCCGACTATCAGGTGGCCATGAAAGAAGACAGCGTGCTGGTGATGATGGCCCTGCAGCAGGACGTGAACAACCAGCAGAAGAGCACGTCGCTGGTCTATGTCAGCGTGTCGCCCGACAACAAGGTGCGCGAGCGCTACACCATGATTGAAGGCTCGAAGCCGCAGATGGTCAATGTGAACGGCGGCATACTCGTGGCCTACATCAAGCAGGGTGACGACGGCCGCGACATCGTGCTCAACACCGTGAACATGAAGGGCGAGACCACGGGCAGGCTCACAGGACCGCTTGGCATGAACCGACAGATGATTAACGACTACCGGCTGGTGGTGATGAAAGACAGCTATGGAGCCGTCCTGAGCAATGTGGCCCTGCTGTGGAGCCAGAGCGACGAGGAGCGCACCGACAACAGCGACGGCACGCAGACGGTGCAGTTCAAGAACCGCATCTATGCCTCCATGCTCAACTCGCACAACAACCAGCTCTTCTTCTCAGCACCCATAGAGATTGCCACCATGCCCGATGATGTCACACTCGTCTCAATGGATGGTATGCTGGAAGGGCTCGACCTGAACGTGGCCTTCTGCGTGGCCAACGAGCAGGACGGTGCTGCCGTGCTGCAGACACCCGTGACCTTCACCAATGCCATCGACCACAGGGCAACGTTCAACCCCTACGACATGAAAACCGACACGCAGATTCCGGTCAATGTGACGGTGGTCAACAACGGCTTCGACCCCATCACTGACATTGAAGTGAGAATGGGCGAAGAGACAACCGACCACCACTTGACATTGTTGCCCCAGGAAAGCACAGAGGTGACGGTGGACTACACCGTGCCCGACAACTTCGACGGAACTATCGACTACGACGTGACTGCCATATTCGGATCTGCAAACAGCGGTGCGCTGAAGAGCCGCCGCCTGGGTGCCAAAGCCCGTCCGCGCCGTGTGCAGCAGAGTGGCACGCAGGTGGATGTGCGCCAGGTGGACATGGCCCTGAAGGTAGTGAGCAAGAAGACCGACGCTGAAGGCCTGACCACCATCATCGCCGAGGTGAACAACGCCTCGCTCCTGCCGCTCGCTAATGGCATGAATGTGAAGGTGGGTCTCTACGACTCGCCCTTGGCCACCGAGAAGGCTGCCGGCAGCACGGAAGTGACTGTCAGCTACAACGACCTCTATGATGCCACTGCCGAGCAGAAGAACAAGGTGAAGATCGTCTCGCTGACCGTTACTCAGCCCGACGTGAGCAAGGTGCTCTATCTGCGTACTACGCCGATGCAGGGCTCGACGGTGCTCACCGACGTGCGTCCCTCGAACAATGTGCTGCCTGTCAGCCTGGTAGGTAAGTTTAAGCTGGGCGACACCAACCATGACACGCTGGTGAACATGACCGATGCCCAGAATGTGGTGAACACCGTCCTCGGTAAGCCGACCACAGGCACTTTCTACAGGGAGAATGCTGATGTGAGCCGCGAAGGTGACATCACCATCAGCGATGCCGTGGGCATCGTGAACATAATTCTCAACGACAAGAGCGGCTCGGCTAAGGCGAAGCCTCAGCCCTAGCCTCACCCCTAACCCCTCTCCAACTGGAGAGGGGAACTTTTGGGGAGAGGGGAATTTTGAGAGCGAGGGGAAATTTGGGGGAGAGATTATCTCCTAGGGACTGCAGCGTGCTTTGAGCATGCTGCAGTCTCTTCTTTTCGTGCTCTTCACTTGCAGAGTGTGAGCTCTATTCTATATTGGCTCTTTTCGCCATAAGGTTGTTACACTTTGCGCATTTTGTAGCAATAAATGGTTGCGATTTGTTTGTTTTTTCGTTTTTTTTGTTT
>JAEEGK010020200.1_pt1 | contig 14187 bp, 9 predicted proteins | sample 8958771 | NCBI WGS metagenome assembly JAEEGK01 (sample SAMN16246547, study PRJNA631951) | gut metagenome | biome: gut microbiome; feature: rumen; material: SC-attached | host: Bos | place: Iran: Karaj | collected 2018-10
TGAAAATTAATTTAATCTAATAAATACTATTGTTTATTGGACTTATTTCTTAAATAGAAAACAATAATAATATTTTTTATTATATATTTACTACTCTTTATTTAATTTATTTGAAAAATAAATGAATATCAATCAAAATAATTAACAAGTAAAGTTTTTTATTATTTTTATAAAAAAAATATTTATTTTATAAATTTTTATTATCCATTGAATTATTTTTTCTTCTCTTATAATGGGATTTAAATTTTATTTTTTATTTATTATAAATGGTAGTTGTATTTTATTTTAATTTCTTTTATTTCTATTTTTTCTTCTTTTCTCTATTTGAAAATAATTTTATTTTTTAAATTTAAATTAATTTTACGTAAAATAAATGAAATATTTAGGAAAAATTAATTTAAAAAAAAAATTAATATCATTTTTATTATAATTTTCATAGGGCTTTTATTAAATATAAAAAATTATATTAATTATTTTTTAAAATTAATCATTATATAAATAATTTAAAAAAATATGATAAAAGGTTTATTATCAACAACTATTCAAATATTATTTTTTGCAATATTTATTAGTTTATACGATATATACACAGGATATAAAAAAGGTAAAATCTACACTCCAAAAATATTAAAAAGTGCATCATTAAGTAGAGATCAAAATGGATTTTTAAATATAGAATCAGACAATATAGAAGATGGTTTTTTCGCATTAGGTTTCGCTCATGCAGAAGAAAGACTTTGGCAAATGTATATTGGATATAAATTAGCTGCAGGAGAAACAAGTGAAATTTTTGGAGAATTAGGTTTAGATTTTGATAAATTTACAAGAATGTTAAATTTTAAAACTATTTGTAAAAATACTTTAGAAAGATTTACTTATGATGAAATGAAAAGATTACAAGCTTATACTGATGGAGTTAATTTTTATATTCAAAATTGTAAAGTTTTACCTATGGAATTTATACTTTTAAAACAACCAAAATTTGAATGGAAAAATGAATATTCTTGTTTATCTATTAAATTAGTTGAATATTATTTAAGTTCAGATTTTTTAATGGAAGTTATTAGAGAATATTTAGTAAATAAAGGTTTAATTTCTATGGAGTTAATTGAAAAAATTTTACCTTATTCATATGAAAATTTTATTTCTAGAAAAACTATTATAAAAGATTATGAAGATTTAAATTTAAGAAAAAAAGAAGTTGAAAAAGATAAAAAAGAAAATCAAAGAAAAAAAACAAAAACAAAAGAAAATACTGAAAATAATAAAGATAAAAATATAGAAAATAAAGAAAAAAAAATAGAAAATATGGAAAAAATATTAGAAAATACAGAAAAAAAATTAGAAAATACAGAAAAAGAATTAGAAAAAACAGAAAAAAAATTAGAAAAAACAGAAAAAGAATTAGAAAAAACAGAAAAAGAATTAGAAAAAAAAGATAAAAAAACTATAGAAGAAAACAAAGAAAAATTAAACCAAAAAACAAACAAAACCCAAAATAATTATACAAAATCTCAAAATATAAAAAAACAAAAAATAAAAATAAATCCTGATTCAACTCGTCAAGATTTACATGCAGGAAGTAACAATTATGTATTTTCAGGTAAAATAACAACAGATGGTTCACCAATAATAGGAAATGATCCTCATCTTCATAATTCAATTCCAGGATTTTGGTATTTTGCAAATATAAAAATAAAAAATAGTCCTTATCACTTTACAGGAGCAACACATCCAGGAAGTCCTTTATTTTTTATGGGACAAAATGGATTTATTGGATGGGGAATTACAATAGGATTTGCAGATATTGCAGATTTTGTTAAATTAAATAGAAGTATAATTAATAAAGAATTAAAATTTAAATTAGATAATGATAATGTTGAACATGAATTAACTGTTAGACTTGAAAAATTTTATTTAAGTAGAGATTATAATATTGATAATTTTGTTATTGAAACTTATTTTGATAGTGAAATTGGTCCTGTTGTTAATGGATTTGAAGATAGTTTATTTATTGTTTCTGGTCTTGATAAAATTAATGATGTTTTAAGTGATTGTAATCGATATTTTTATATTTTAAAAAGTACTTTTACTAATAAATATGATAATAATTTCCATGCTATGATGAATTTTAATTTAGGAAAAGATATTAAATCTTTAATTCCTTTAATTTCTGATATTTCAATTTGTTTAAATTTAGTTTATGCTGATATTTATGGAAATATTGGTTATCATTTAACAGGAAAAATTCCAATTAGAAATAATAAAAAAGATGGTTCTTATCCTAAAATTTTAGAAAAAGAATCTGATTTAATAAGTAATTATATTCCATTTGATGAATTACCTAATTTAGAAAATCCTGAAAGAGGTTATATTGTTACTTGTAATAATTTAATTATAAGTGATGATTATAAATATATTCTTCAAGGACAATTTTTTGGTGATCATAGATTTAGAAGTATTGAAAATAATATTTTAAATCATTTAAATAGTGGAAAGAAAATAAATACAAAATTTGTTATTGACAAAATAATTAATAATGTACATGATGTTGTATGTGATGATATTTTAAAATATATAAAAGAAATAAATTTAAAAGAAAATTATAAAAGTAAATTTATGGAAAAATTCTCTTCTTTTAATTGTGAAATGGAAAGTGAATCAAAAGATGCTTTAATATATAATTCTTTTATAGTTGAATTATTAAATGCATTACCTTATGTTACAAAAGATAAATTAAATGATAAAAATATTGAATATGATATTTCTTTATTAAATGAAATGAAAAGAATTCCAAGTGATTCTGATGAAAGAGCAAATTTTTTATTTTATTTTATGGAAAAATTTAAAAATGAAAATTTAATCTGTCAAAAAGAATTTAATCAATCATGTTCTGAATTTTTAGATTCAATTTATAATAAAGCAATAAAATTTTTAACTAAAAAATTAGGAAGAGATAGAGAAAAATATTGGAAATGGAAAAATTTAAATTATAAAATATATCAACATACTCCATTTTCAAATATTCCTTTTCTTGATATTTTAAGTAGTAAAAGAATTAAAACAAATGGAAATATGTTTACTCCAAAAGTTGCAGGATGTCATTCAAGTGATAGAAAATTTGAAAGTATTTTATCTTCTAATTTTAAATTTGTTTCTAATTTAAAAAATCCAAAAGAATTTTTTGTGTCTATTGATTGTGGAAATTCTGGAAAAATTTTTAATGAATTTTATGATAATTTATGTAATAGTCATGAAGAAGGAAAATTAATTAATTTTGATTATCAAAAAAGTAATCCTGCTACTTTAGAATTTTTTCATAAGTGAAATATTTAATTTTTAATATTATTTTAAATTTATTTAAAAAAGAGTTTTTTTTTTTTGTTTTAAAAAAAATGAAATTTTTTTTTAATAAATACTTTTTATTATATAATAAACGTTTTTTTTATAAAATAAAATGAATGATAAACTTTTGAAAATTAAATTCAAGGATCAATGTAAAATTATTAAATGTCCAAATTCAATTGGAGAATTTTTTCAAATTGCAAAATCAAGTTTTAATATAGAAAAAGAAGAGAAAATTACTTATTCATATTTAAATGAAGAAAATAATAAATATTTAATAATAACAAATAATGATTATTTAAAGTTACTTGATAAAGTAAAAATAAAAAAAAACCCAATTAAAATAAATATGGAAATTTTAAAAGAAAATAAAGATAATATCCATTTAAATATTAAATGTGATGGATGTGGAATTTGCCCGATTATTGGAATAAGATATAAATGTAATATTTGTCCTGATTTTAATTTTTGTGAAAAATGTGAAAATGAAAAAGGAGAAGAACATAATCATCCTTTTATTAAATTAAATCATTCTAATTCAATTAAAATGTTAAATAATATAAAAAATATAAATTCAAAAAATATTGAAAATATTAATAATGAAAATAATATTAATATAAAAAACGGAAATTTTAATATTGAAAAAAATAATAATAATAATTTAACAAATGAAAATAATACTAAAAAAAATGATAATCAAAATAATATTAATAATAATCAAAATTTAAAAAATGAAAATAATACTAATATAAAACAAAATTTAAAAAATGAAAACATTTCAAATTCAAAAAAAACTTTTTTAGATGAAATGATAAATACATGTGGTAATTTTTGTAATTATTTTATTCCAGATTATTTAAAATATTCATCAAGTTGTAAAAATGAAAATTTAACTTTTAATATAGAAAATAAAAAAGAATTATCATTATTATTACAAATTCAAAATGATGGTGAAATAAATTGGCCTTTTCCTTCTATTTTTACTTGTTTAAAAAACTCATCTGATATAAAAGGAAAAGAAAATATAAAAATAAATGAAACTATTACACCAAATTCAATATGTGAAATTGAAATAAAATTAGATTTATCACATTTAAAGAAAAATGGTAAATATATTTCAGTTTGGCAATTTAAAACATTAGAAAATATTCCTTTTGGTGAAATGGTTATTATTACAGTTAATTATACTTGTAATGAAAATAATGAAGATAAAAATAAGTTTTATGATAATATAAATAAATATAATAATTATATGAATGAAATTGCATTTAAACAAATTATTAATGAAATGAGAAATAAATATGATTTATCAAAATATGATAATGATAATACTATTCTTCAAGCTCTTATTGATTCAAATGGTGATAAAGAAGAAGCAATGAAACTTTTAAATAATTAAAATATTTTTAATTAAAAATTCTTTATATTTTTATTTTTAATAGAATGAAATATTACTTTTGTAAATTTATTTTATTTTTAAAAAAAGTTAATTAATCTATATAATAATCAGTAATTAATTATTAATAATTCAATGATAAAAGATTATATATATTAATAAAAATAAAATTTTTAAAAATTAAAATATTATATAAACTAAATTATGAATATATATTTATCAAAAAATAAAAAAAATGAGAAATGATGATAGTATCACAGTAAAAATTAAAACTTTAAATTCAACAACTTTTCCAATTGAAGTATTTAAAGATAATACAATTCAAGAATTTAAAGTAGCAATATTTCATAAAGTTCGTATTCATAGTATGAATCAAAGATTAATATATCAAGGAAAAGTATTAAAAGATACAACAACATTAAGAGAAAATAAAATAGAAGATGGAGATGTAATTCATTTAGTTGAAACTGATAATAGAAATTATCAAAATCCTCCAAATGAAAATGAAAATAATAGAAATAATAATAATAATAATGAATATAATAGATTAATGAGTTCTTTATTTCCTAATTTTAATGAATTTTTAGAAAATAGAAATAATAATAATAATAGAAATAATAATAATAATAATAATATTAATACTGATGGTATTTATGATTCATTTAAACATTTTTTAATAAATAATAAATATAATTTTACACAAAGTGCAGAAGTATTAACACAAAATATAAATAATTTATATAATATGATTGATAATTCTGCAGAAATAACATTAAATAATTGTGATAAATTAACATATTTAATAGATGATAAATGTCAAAAATTTAAAATAGGACAATGGATTGATATTAAAGATGCAAATGATAATTGGATTGAAGGACAAATAATATCAATACAAGATAATAAAGTAAATGTACATTATTTAGGTTTATCTAGAAATATGAATGAATGGATTAATATTAAAAGTGATAGATTAGCAATATTTAGAACTTATACTTCACAAGATATTACTTCAAAATATTTATCTTGTTATCCAAATAAAAAAGAAGAATTTAATGATAATATAAATAATAATTTATCTTCTATTTATTATACTTCAACTAAAAAATTTGATCCTATTAATAATGAATTAATTATGTTTATTGATATATTAAAAGAAAAAATTATTAAAATTATGAATATTAATGCTAAATTTAAATTAAATAATTTTGATGATAGAAATGAATATTTTAATCATGAAAGATATGAAAATTTATTAAAAATGCAATTATATCCTTTATTTGATCGTTTTGGAAGAGTATTAATTGATATTAGTAATTATTTAATGTTTCAAACTTTTAATTTTTTTGAAGATAATATTTCTTTATTTAGAAAAAATATTCAAAATGAATCATTAAGATTTATGAATGTTTATGATACTCCAGAAGTAGTTTCAAGAAATAGATTAATGCATTTTCAAAAATTAATTAAATTTAGTGTTTTAAAAAATAAAAGTAATAATGATAATGAAAGAAATAATAATAATAATAATAATAATAATTCTAATAATGAAATGCCTAGATTTGGAATAATGGTTAATTTTAGATCTTTTCAAAGAACAAGAGAAGAAGAAAGAAGAAATCAAATGGAAAGAGCAAGAAGATATATTATTAATAGAGAAAATTTTCAAATTATTTCTAAAGTAAAAAATAATAATGAAGATAAAAATAATTATTATGAAAGTAAAATTGATGTTGAAGATAAAAATATTCAAACTATATATAATGAATATAGAATTTTATTAATTGATAAAAATGTTAATTCTTTCACTATTAGAAATAATAAAAATAATATTGTTAAAAATAGATTGTCTAATAGTAATATTATTAATACTACTAAACCAATTATTAAAGAAAAAATATCTATTAATGTAAGAGATAAAGAAAATAAATTTCCTACTAGAACTAATTCTATTAATCGAAGTGTTAATAAGAAAAATTCCTTTTCATCAACTAAATCAAATAAATTTAAATTAAGTACAACAAAAGGAAAATTTAATAATAAAAAATAAGTAATAATAAAATTGAATTTATTTTATATTTAATATATTAAATTATTCTATAATATCATATATATATTTATAATTATTTAAATATTTATCTTTTATTAATAGATAATCATTTAATAATATATAAAAATGAATACATATAAAAGTATTATTCATTATAATTATTTATTTATAATTATACTTTTATTGTATGTATTAAATCATAATATTATTAATTTAATAATAATAAAATATATAGTAATTTTTAATTTTACCTTATTTGTTTTATTACATTTATCTATAAAATAAATAATATTCTTATAATTATTATAAATAATCAAATACCACATTTTGATTTAAAATTATTTTTTGATAATATATATATTATATAATTATTCTTAACTAATACAATTCTCTTCTTTAATTTAAAAAAATTCAATTATTATTAAAATAATAATGATTTAAAATTTCTTCCATTTTATTTTTTTTTAAAGGTTTAGGTATTTCCTCAACAATAGATTTAATTTCTTTTAAATTTTTAAGTAAATTTTCTTCAATATGAGCAGAAACAATAATAATTTTTAAATTATCATTAATTTCTTTTTTATTAATCATTTCTTGAATTTTTTTTGCAGCCTCTAATCCATTCATTACAGGCATCATCATATCTAAAAATAATATTTTATAATCTCTTTTATCACAAACACAATTTATTTTATTTTTTTTAATAATTAAATCTAAACATTCTTTTCCATTTGAACTTATATCTGAATTAATATTAAATTTTTGTAACATATTTTTAATTGTATTTAAATTAAAAGTTTCATCATCACATATTAAAACATCATTACAATTACATAATTTTATTTTTGGATTATCTAAATTAGATAAATTTTTTTTGTGTAATATTTTTAAATTTTTTTTATTAATTTGAAAATTATCATTATTATCTTTTTCATTTGTTATATTATTTACAATAATTTTTATTTCTGGATTTACTAATTGAAAATTATTATTTTCAACTGTTGTTGATTTAACAACAATTTTTTGAAAACTTGATTTTCTTTTATCATTTCTTCTAAACTTTTTTTTAATAATTATATTATCTTTTTCTTTATTTTCTTTAATTAATTTTTTCAAAAGTGATTTTTTTTTCTCATTATTATAATTATCTAAAGAATAAGTTTTAAGTTCTTGACAAGAATAATTTTTTTTATTTTTAATAATATGAAATGAATCATTTGATTCATCAAAATCTTTTGATTGAGTAATTTGATTTGAAAAAAAATTTATTTCTTTTATTATTTTAATAAAAGGATCATCTTCTAATTTTTTAATATCTTTTGGTTCAGAATAAAAATTATTTCCAATTACAGTTTTACTACTTTGAGTTTTATTTTGATTTCTTTGATTTGGATCAAATATAATACTATTTAAATAATTTTTTTTAGGAGTTTTTAAATTTTCAAAATGAGAAGTTGATGAATCAATTATATCATAATTTATATTATTATTTTTTTCAAAAACTAAAGATTGTAATTTTTCACATAAACAAATTTGTCTATTAATTGCATCTAATGCTGTATTTTTTTGTTGTAATGTAAATTCATATAAACTTTCTTCTTTTTCTTCGTTTTCTTTTGTAAAAGGTAAAATTAAAGTTATTAATTTTTCATCTGATTCATTATATATTATAATATGTATTTTTAATAAATTACCTAATTTTATTAAAAAATCTTTTGTCATTTCATTTGTTTGAACACTATTTGAAAAATCAAATTCATTATTATGATTAAATAATACGTCATCAATTATTTTACTTCTTTTTTCTAATGATGGAGATTTTTTCAAATTTGTATTTCCTTCTATTTTTGTTTTTTTTATGAAATTTATTTTTATTTTATTTTCATTTTTTAATTTACAAGTTATTTTATATCCATTTTTTTTCTGAATGTTTCTATAAATATAATTAAATATTCCTCTTATGAAATTTTTTAAATGTCTTTCATTTGATAAAATATATTTATCATTCAAAAAAGAAAAATTTGAATCATAAGAAATTTCTTTATATTTAAATAAAACTATAAATTTTTGAACAACTTTTGAAAATATATATTCTAAATTTATTTTAGAATTAAATGCAATTTTTTCATTATTTGTTATTTCAAAAATAACTGTAAAATACCAAATAAAATTTTTAATAAAAGTTTTAATTAAAATAACTAATAAATTTATTTGACTTAATTTTGCTTTTAAATTAACTAAAGTTATTTTATTATATTCAATAATTTCCAAATCAGAAATATTAATTAATCCATTTAACGGATTATTTAATTCATGATATAAAGTAACTAAATATTGATATTTTAATATTTTTAATATATTTCCTTGTAATTCTTTTCTTTCATCATTATAATTATCAATTGATATAAAAATTTCATTTTGAAAAAATTTAACTTTAACATAAATCATTGAAATTGAAGAAATAAAAGTGCCACTTATTTCATTTGTAATATGATTTGAAAATATAAATTGATATAAATTTAAATTTTGTAAATTATTATTTTCCCATTTTTTAAATTCAATCATTTGTTCTTTAACTTTTAAAAAATCATATGTTTTTTTTAATTCTAAAATTTCAGATGCAAAAGAATTCATTAATTTAATTTTATATTTTTGAGTTGATATTATTTTTTCTAAAATAATTAAACCAATTGAAAAATAATTTAATTCTTCTTTTATTATTGAATCATTATTTTTATCATTAAAACTTCCACTTTTAAATAGTTCATGATGATTCATTTATATTTACAATAATTAATATTTTTTCTTTTTTTTTAATTTTATTATTTTTAATTATAAAAAAAAAGAACTAAAAATTAATAATAGCAAAAAATAAATAATATTTTTTTAATATGACATAAAATAAAAAAACAAAAATTATATTATTTATACATTAAAACTAACTTTATGTGATCTTTCATGTTTTTTCAAACTTTCAGTTAAAGATTGATTCATTTTTTTTAAAATTTCAGAATAATACAAAATTAAATTTTGAAAATAAAGTGAATATTTTATTCTAATAACCAATTTATTAGATTCAACTTTAGATAAATAAGAAACATAACTCATTTTATCATTTACCTTTTGTAATATATTATTAAAATATTGACTCATTGTTTCTTCTTCTTCAATTTTAATATAATATTTCCTTAAATTAGAAAATTCTTTTTTTCCTTTATAAATATGTTCAATTCCATTTTGTATTTCATTCTTTTTTTTTTCTAATAAAAATCCATGATCAAAAGCATCAATTCCAGTATTTTTTGCTAATTGACTAAATTCACAAATTCTATTTAATCTATAAAAACTTAAAATTAATTCTAAAGCTTTTTTTTTTAATTTATTCTTAATTAAACTTTTCTTAATTTCTTTATAAGCTTGTAATTCTTGTTGTGTCATTTTAAAATTTGATATTTGAAAAACTAATAAAATTCCAAAACTAATAGTACCAAAAATAAGACAAATAATAGTTAAAATTCTTCCAATTAAAGTTTTAGGAACAAAATCTCCATAACCAATAGTCATAATAGTAGTAATAACACACCAAATACAATTCCAAAAATTTCTCCAATCCATTACTTTTTCACTTTCAATATCTTGAATAAATGGCATTTCACAATTTCTTAATGAATAACCAAATATACAAATAACACCAATTAATAAAAATAATAAATGAAAATAAGGATGTTCTGCCAATTCTGCTTTTAATATAAAAATAAATCCATGTGAAACATTACTTTCTTTACAAATTCTATTTGTTCTCTCATCACCCCATTTTGAATATCGAAAATAATATTTTAATAAAATATAAATTCTAAGTAATACTATAACATTAATAAATAATATTATATCAATATCATATGCTTTATTTGAATCAAATGTTGTTAAAGATACAGTTATTCCATTTAATAAAGGAGGAGTATGAATTAATATTATTAATATTTCTAAAAAAAAAAAAGGCAATTGTCCAGTTTCATATAATGATGTTGTAACGTCTAAATTTTGTCTAAATATTTTTAACATTTTTTCTGTGTGATAATGTATTGCTATTAATAATATTAAAATTATTGTTATTAATGATGTTATTGCTCTTAAAATTTCTACTCTTTTCTTTTTATTATATCCTACTTTAACAGAAACTAAATTATCATTTCGAATTAATGTTACATTAAAATAATAATATGATGCTAAAAATTCTGTAAAAATTGAAAGTAAAGCAAAAATTACTGATATAAAATCTGAAAATCTTAATTTTTTTTGTATATTTCCTATTATTTTTCTTTTTATACTGTCGTTTAAAAAAAACCAACTTATTGATACTCTTAATTTTTCTTTTTCTGTTTCTGTTAATCTGTCAAATTGTCTTTTTACTTTTTCTAAAAATTTCTTGTCCATTATTTCACTTATTTGATTATTTGTAGAATTATTGATATCCATTTTAAAAATTATTTACATTTTTTTTAAAATTAAATAGAATTAAAAGAGAATATATATGATTTTTATTTTTTTAAATTTTTTTTAATTTATTAAATGGAAATTAATTATGGTGATATAATAAAAAATATTTTTGAAAGAAAAAGACAAAATAATCAAACAAATGAAAATAATATAAATATTCCTTTATTTAAAAGCCAAGATAATATAAATGAATCAATATCAAAAATAGAAAATAATAATAATAATTTAAATCAAATTCCAATTGAAGACAATTCAAAAAGAATTTTAACTGATAATAATATTGAATCAACTTTTACAAAATTCAATAAAAAACATAAAAAAATAAACAAAGATAAAATATTAGACAAAAGAAAAAAAAATTATTCTCTTAATATAGAAAATCAAAATCATTTTAATCATTTAAATGAAGAAAATGAAAATAATGAAAAAAAAAAAATAAAAGCTTTAAAAGAATTATATGATAGTAATTTAAAATTAAATTTATCTCCAAATTTAATAAATACAAATGACAAAAATTATATAACAAATCCTCCATCATCAAGAGAAAAAAAAAAGAAAAAAAAAACTAAAAATGATTATTTTTATAAAAAATTTGAAAAATATAATACAGAAAATTTATTATATCAAGCAATGAAAAATTATTCTCATTGTAAACCAGAAAATAAAAATTTTTTAGATAGAATGAATTTTTATTCAATTAAAAATCAAACTAAAAATGATATAGTAAATTTAATAGTAAAAAAATCAATTCCAAAAATAAAAGAAATTGATAGAATAAATGTATTTAATCATTTAATTGAAGATGCAAATAGAAGAGTCGAAGCAAAAAATAGAATAATTTTAGTTAATGAAAATAGAAAAATAAAAGATGCATTAGTTCAAAAAAAAGAAAAGAAGAAAAAAAAATTTGATGAAGAAAAATTTTTAAGTAAATATAATGAAGAAGTAATTCATAAATTAAATCAAAGAGAAAGAAATTTAGATTTATTAAGAAAACAAAAAATAGAAGAAGAAGTAAAAAAAGAAGAAAAATTATTAAAAGAAATGGAAAAAAGAAGAGTTAAAGTTTCAAAAAAAAAAATTGAAGAAATATCAAATCGAATGTATAAAGAAGCAGTTGCTTCTTTAGTAAGAAAAGAAATGATTAAATCTCAAAGTTATAGTCAAAATTTTACAAGTAATAGAAAAGAAAAATATAATAATGAAAAAAGTTTGAATTATAAAAATAATGATAATGATAAAGATAATATGAAAAATCATAATAAAATTTTTAGTGATAGGATTAATTTTAATAATAATACTGAAGAAGGCTTTAAAGGAAATAAAGTTTATCAAAAAAATAAAAAAAAAAAAATTGAAAGTGTTAAAAATAGTTTTAAACATAATCATAATCAATCTTTTGGAATAACTAAAGAAAAATATGGTAATTTTCAAAATGCTGAAAAAATAATTGATGATTTTTTCAAAAAACATTAATGATATTTTAATTTTTGAATTAAGATTAATATTTTGAATATATAGTTTTTATTTCATATGTAATAGATAATATATTAATTTTTTTATTTTTTTTCAAATTCAAATTTTAAAATTTAATAATTTATTACAATAATTGTTTTATTTTTTAATTGATTAATAATAATTAAAATAATTTTTATTAAATTATTTGTTTAAATTTAGAAAATTTATTTAAAAAAATAACAATATTTATTTGATTTATATGATTACATTAAATAAATTAATAATTATAACAAAAAAAATTAAAACAATAAAAATGAAATTATATAATAATAAAAAATGAGTACCACAAGAATTTATAAAAAAGGAGGAAAATTAAGAAATTTAGTAATCGAAGTATTAAATACAAAAAAGGAAAATAAGAAAAAAACAATAAATCTCCTTACTGAAATAAAAAATATATTAAATAAAGAAAAATTAATAATCCAATTAAGAGCAGAATTTAATTACATAAAAAACTTAAATAACAATTATCAAAATTACTTATCACATATTAAACAATTAACCCAAACTTATTTAAAAAATAAAAATAAAATAGAAGAATATGCAAATGAAACTCGAGCTTCTGAAAAAGAATATGTGAAAATTATAGATAAATTTGAAGATAATATTTCAAATTTAAAATCAGAAAAACAAAATTTAATAAAAACAAATGAAGCAATAATGAAAATGAAAAATGATATAAATAATACTTTAAATGTTAAATTATTAGAAATTCAAACTAAAATAAATACAAATTTAGATGAATTATATAAAATAAATAGTAAAAAAGAAAAATTAGAAACACAATATTTAAATGAAAAAAAAGAATTTTTGAAAAAAGAAGAAAAAGAAGAAAAAAAATATAAAATTCTCCAACAACAATATAAATTATTATCACAATTTTTATCAACATTAAGTCATAAATCTTATATTTATGATATTTATCCAGAAGAAAAACCAACTGAATTAGAAAATCAAAATTTAGCAGAATCTATTTTAGAAATTGAAAATAGAAATATTAAATTAAGAGAAGAAGAAATAAAAAATCAAAATTTAATGGATACTGTAAAAAATTTATCTTCAAAAATTACAAATATTTCTTCTTATTATGATGATATTACAACAAGAAGAAATACAAAATCAAGTAAAAGTATTCATACTCCAATTGTTTCATTAAGTAAAAGAATTACTTATCATAAAAATTAATTTTATGTAAAAATTATAAATTTATAAAGTGTTTAAAATGTTATTATTAAAAGTAAAGAAATTAAAAATTGAAAAGTGTGTGTTAAATTAATTTAAAATAAAAAACTTCTTTTTAAAAAAAAATAAAAAAACATAAAAACATTTATTTATTTATTTTATTTATTTAATTAAAAACATCTTCATAAAATCAAAAAAA
>JAEEGK010020201.1_pt1 | contig 14187 bp, 11 predicted proteins | sample 8958771 | NCBI WGS metagenome assembly JAEEGK01 (sample SAMN16246547, study PRJNA631951) | gut metagenome | biome: gut microbiome; feature: rumen; material: SC-attached | host: Bos | place: Iran: Karaj | collected 2018-10
AATTGAAGCGGTGAAGAAACCCTTCTCCGCCCAGTTGGCGATGTAGGTGTCACGCATGTTTGTTATGCCGGAGACCCATCCGCCGCCGTGGATATAGATATAGAGCGGCTTCTTCTCATCTTTTAAATCTTTGCGGCTGCAGAGATTTAAAAACTGCTGTCTGCCGCTTCCGTACTTCACGTGCGGCGTATATTCGCAACTCTCCGGCGTCTTCCTGTGCAAAATCGCATAGGCCAGCGTCTCGGTGAAATTGTACCAGACGGTACCGAGTTTACCGCGTAAATAAATCGACTTTTTCATCTGATCATCTCCTGTATTTTCATCTTATCATTTTTTGTGAGGAACTACAAACCGCAGTTCCTTTTTTTGTATGTATTCATAATGTTTTTACTTATTTATAAGTGTTAAAATATCATTGGTGGTATTACCACGAAGAAGGTGACGCATGAAAAAAAGCTTAACTGAAACCGTCCTTGAAAAGATAAAATACCAGATTCTCTCCGGAGAATACGAAGTCGGAGAAAAGCTTCCGACACTGCGTGAACTCTGTGAGATATTCGATGTCAGCCGTTCCGTCATAAACTCGGTTGTGGTTGACCTCGAAACAAACGGGTACATAAAGATTGTGCCCACCAAATGGATTGAGGTGGCAGACTGGAAAAACGAGAGCAATTTTGCGATACTCGCGGATCTCGTGTCCTTCGGTCTTCTCGATTCAAAGCAGCTTGATGACATTCTTGCGGCGCGCAAGTATCTCGAGCTCGAATGCGTGCGGCAGGCATGCACGCACGCAACTGAAGGCGACAAGGGCCGCCTTCAGGCCCTGCTCGTTGAGGAGGGCATCGAGCTCGATCCTCAGAAACGCGCCGCCTTTGACCTGCAGTTTCACTATCTCATCTGCAAGATGAGCGGAAATATTGTCTACGGTATTGTAATGCAGGCTTTCGAGAACAGCGCATATCCCCTGATTGTGCGCTTCTATGAGGACCGCGAAGTGTATGAATTCGTTATGAAAAAACACGGGCTAATCACAAAGGCGATTCTCGACAAAAATGTAACTGAAGCCGAAAAACAACTTAGGCTTTTATTGGAACACGGAGAAAAAATCATCCGCAAACTTACAAAAGGAGGAGTTTGATTTGGCAGCAAAATATGAAAACGCGGTCAAACAACCGGGTAATTTAAGTCCGAGAACCAAATGGCTCCGCGACTATTACTTCGAGGGCGTAAACCGCAAGTGGAATAACCAGTATTCCCTCTACACGACGGGCACGCCGTGGGATACCCAGTTCGATGAGATAACATACTACATCGTACCGGAAAACCACACTTTCCTGCCCACATTCACACAGGCCTTCAAGCAGTATTCAGAGGTCATCCCGGTCGATGACGAATTCTGGAAGAAGAATCTGGTTGAGAGAAAGGCCGAGTTCACAAAGAGGGTTATGTGTGAACGCCTGCCCGTGGAAATTCTTCCGGGCGACCTGCTCTGCGGAGCACGCTTCAATGTAATGTACTCAATGTGCCTTACAGAAGCTGAGCAGAAGGAGCGCGACAAGCTCGTAAAGGAAGCACGCGAGAGCATGACATTCCTTTTCAAGCACGGCTACGGCAACAGCGGCGCGACTTCAGGCCACCTCATCCCTGACTACAAGAAGATTCTTACAAAGGGTTTCAAGGCTGAATACGAGTATCTTGAAGAACTCTACGGCAAGCTTTCCGAAGAGGACAAGAAGGGCGACAAGGGTGCGCAGCTTCGTGCAATGATGACTGCATGCACAATGCCCCGTGACCTCGCGGCCAAGTACTCCGCATACTGCAAAGAGTGTGCCGAGAAGGTTGAGGATCCCAAGCGTAAAGAGGAGCTCCTCAAGATGGCCGAAAACACTGCATGGGTTCCGTGGAATCCCGCCCGCAATTTCTGGGAGGCAATGCAGTCCCTCTGGATGACTCATATGCTCGTAATGTCCGATGAGAAATATCCGGGTCCCGGCGTATCCTTCGGACGCATAGACCAGTATCTGTATCCTTTCTACAAGACCTCAATTGAGGAAGGTATGACAGAGGAATTCATGAAAGACATCCTCGGATGCTTCTGGTTCCATTGCAATACAGCTTACGACGCAATGATCAAAGTCGGCGGCAACCAGGGCATCACGGCCGGTTTCGGTCAGCTCCTCACTCTCTCGGGCATGGGCAAGGACGGTCAGGATATGACAAATGATCTCACCTACCTCATTCTCGATGTAATCGATGACTGGAGCCCGATACTTGAGCCCAAGCCCAATGTACGTCTCCACAAGAACTCACCTGAGAAGCTGCTCAACAAAGTCGTTGACATGATCTCGAAATCACAGGGCGCTCCGTTCCTTTTAAACTTTGATGAGCGTTCAATGGCCGGTATGATGAGAGAGGCCAAGTTCTACGGCGACTATATCAGTGAGGACAATGTATTCGAGTATGCACCCGTAGGATGCCTCGAGAACACCATGGTCGGCAACGACCGCTCCGGTACGGTTGACAATAACATCAACCTGCTTAAAGCAATGGAACTCGTATACGGCAACGGCAAGGATATGGAGCCGTATGACGACCCGATGGGCGGCAAACCTACAAAGCTCACCCAGGACGGACCTCAGACAGGTGAACTCTCCTCGTTTGATACCTGGGAGAAATTCTTCGATGCTTACAAAGAGCAGACACGCTACATCATCAAGAAGTTCGTTGACAACTACGAACTCTCCGAGAATATCCGCTGCAAGTTCAACCCGACACCCTATCTCTCAACACTCGTAGGCGGCTGCGCCGAGAAGGCTCTCGACGTAACCCGCGGAGGCGCTGAGATAAGCTTCGTAACAATGGAAGGTGTCACATTCGCCTCCACGGTTGACAGCCTTCTCGCAGTCAAGTATCTCGTGTACGACCAGAAGGAGTGCACACTTGAGGAACTCGTACAGGCCCTTCACGACAACTGGGAAGGCCACGAGGTTCTTCAGGCAAAGGCCAAGAACCGCGCGCCTAAATACGGCCGTGATGATGATGAGGCCGATGCACTCGCCCAGGAGGTTATGCAGTTCTGGTCAGACGAGACCTGGAAGTATGAGACAAAGTGCACACACAGACGCTTCCGTCCCGGCATGCTCTCCTGGAACTACTGGGTAGGCTCCTCATACGTAATGAAGGCCTCGGCAAACGGCCGTGCGAACCCTCAGTTCCTTTCCAACGCCATCTGCCCGTCAAACGGTGCGGACATTAACGGACCTACATCAAATGTTAACTCAGTAGGTACCGCTCTCGGCGGAAAGAAGGAGAACGGCGACTGGCATGAATATGTAAACTTCCTGCCGAACGGCGCATCACACACGATAACCTTCAATACATCGCTCATACGCGATCCCACCCACAAGGAAAAATTCAAGTCCTTCATCAAGGGCTACATTGAAAACGGCGGTACAGCACTGCAGATCAACATCCTTGATCCCGACGTCCTCCGTGACGCTCAGGCCCATCCGCAGGATTACCGTCACCTCCTCGTCCGTATCACCGGCTACAATGCATACTTTGTATCGATAGGCCGTGAACTTCAGGACGAGATAATCGCAAGAGAAAGCCACATGGGGTATTAAAGAATGAAAGTACTGGACATACAGCGCATGTCAACTGAAGACGGTCCCGGCCTTCGGACCACAGTGTTCGTCAAGGGCTGTCCTCTGGCATGCACCTGGTGCCACAATCCCGAGAGTATTCCGCCGAAGTCACATGTTGAGTGGCTCGGAGTCCGCTGTATAGGCTGCGGCATCTGCGCGCAGGTGTGCCCTAAAGGCGGCATCACATTTGACGACGAGGGCGTGCATACGGCCGAGTTCTGTGATGCCTGCGGCACCTGCACGCGCGAATGCCCGACGCAGGCCCTTGAACTCAAAGGTGTCAACTACACCGTGGACGACCTTTACGACATAGTCATAAAGGACCGCGCCTTCTGGGGCGCGGACGGCGGCGTAACTCTCTCCGGAGGCGAGATCACACTTCAGTGGGAAGACGCTCTTGAAATGTTCAAAAAACTCAGGACCGCCGGCGTCCACACAGCACTGGACACCTGCGGATTCTGCAAGAGAGAGACTCTTGAGACTCTACTTCCTTACACGGACATCTTCCTCTATGACCTGAAACTCTTCGATGACGATGAACATAAGAAGTTCACCGGACAGAGCAATAAAATAATCCTTGAAAACTTTGAATGGCTTACGGGTACGGACGCGCGCATCTGGGTGCGCACTCCCATAATCCCCGGAGCCACGGACACGGATGAAAACATAAAAGGCCTCGCCGGAATTGTACGTGACAGAGTTGAAAAATGGGAACTCTGCGCCTTCAACAATCTCTGCAGAGACAAGTACACAAGACTCGGCAGAGAATGGGACTTCAAGAGCGCAGGTCTCATGACAAAGGAACGCATGGAAGAGCTTACGGAACTCGCCAAAGCATCAGGCTCACCCGTGGCAGTCTGGAGCGGCGCCACCGCCCGGACCGATGTATAAAAAGGAGAAAACATATGCCGAAAATTTCAAATGAAGATGCAAAACTCTTCGATAACCCTTATAAAATTGGTCTTGTCGCCATGCAGGACGATGACGAGGACATGCATGTCTGTCTTCTGACTACCCTTATGAACAAGGGTGACGATCAGATGATGTTCGGAGAATTCGTCCGCGGCGACAGCAAAAAATTCATCTACAATCATCCGAAGACAGGTTTCCTTCTTATGACCGTCGACAGAAAATTCTGGACCGGCAACATGACATTCACGCACAATGTCACCGAGGGCGAGGACTACATTCACATGAATCAGTACCAGCTCTTCAGGTTCAACACCTACTTCGGAGTATGCAATGTCCATTATGCCGATCTTCATAACATAAGCGAAGGTCAGGCACTCAATATGCCCGGTGTTATCTCAAACGCCGTACGCGTCATGGCAATGAAACCTTTCTTTGCCGGAGACAAGAGCAAGCAGGTAATGCGCCCCTGGACACAGAAGTTCATGAACGGCCTTATCACGCTCAAATACATCGCCTATATGGGCGAGGACGGCTTCCCGAAGATAGTGCCGATTATTCAGGCTCAGGCAGCCTCATCAAGCCGTATCTTCTTCACGAGAGCTCCGTACTCAAAGATGCTCTCCGACTTAAAGGACGGCGCAAGAGTTGCCATCTACGGCATGAGCCTCGACATGGAGGTAACACTTCTCAAGGGATACTTCCATGACGGCCCCACCGGTACGGGTTATGTCGACATAGACAAAGTCTATAACAGCGCACCGCCCATCACCGGTTATGCATATCCCGAATTTACGAACAATGACCCTGTTGATTTCCATGACGAGCCTCTCGCTCCGAGCTGGATCTGATGAAGGAGAATTAAAATGGGAAAGAACAAAGACAAGAAGATAATCATCGCAGGCGCGGGCCACGGTGCCATGATGTGCGGTGCACAGCTCGCGAAAAAAGGCTATGACGTAACAGTCTATGAAAAACGCAAACGCAAGGACGTAGGTTATCCCTGGTTCGACTGCGTAAACGAGGACATCTTCCACATGGTCGGTGCGCCTCATCCCGGCGAAGTCGGTATCGAATGGGCGTGGAGAAACGACATCACTTTCTACGGTCCCAACACCGATGACGACCACAAGATTGTCCAGCGCCTCAAGCACCCCGAGGAGCAGGAGATCATCATCGACCGCTACAAGCTCTATGACCTCATGATTGACTATGCCGAGAAATGCGGTGTCAAGTTCAAGTTCGGCGTGACCATCGAAGGTCCCCTTATGGACGGCAAGCGCGTTATCGGTATCAAGACAAGCAAAGGTAAGATCAAGGGCGATTTAGTCATTGACGGCTGCGGATGCAACTCCGTTGTAAGAAACAATCTTCCGAAGAAACTCGGCATCCAGAAGACACCTCCGCGCGGGGACATAATCTATCTCTACCGCGCATACTTCGACTGCCCGGTTGATCCGGACTCTGTTGAGGACAAGTATAAGTGTATCTTCCTTCCCAGCGAAGGCGACTTCAACTTCTGCTGGACAGATGTAGTCAAGGACTTTGACGGCTTTGATTACTTCACTGATGTTCTGATTGCCGATATTGACCCGATGACAGTTGAAGAAGCTGAAAAGCGTGCGGAGGATTACAGAAAGAGAATCCCCGAGCTCGGCACAAAGAAACTCAAAGGCGGACAGGTAACACCTCTTACAATCCGTGAACCCATCTCCTTCATGATTGCAGACGGCTATGCCGCAATCGGTGACTCGGCTCATATGTCAATGGCACTCAACGGCTCAGGTCTTTCAACAGGTTTTGAGATTTCCACCTTCCTTGCAGAGACAATCATGAAAGACAAGAAGGGTGAGTTCTCAGCCAAGACCCTCTGGCCTTACGCTTATAAGTTTTGGAAGAAAAAGGGTATCGGTCTCGCACCCATAGCCTTCGTAAAACTCCTCATCTTCAAACTCTCTCACGACCAGCTTGACTATGCCTTCGACGCAGGCATCCTCACCTGGAAAGAGATGACAATAACAGATGACCAGCACAGCATCTTCCAGTTTTTACATTTCGACAAGAACCTGCCTCAGAGAGGCATCGCCATAGCAAAGGATCCCAAACTGCTCAAGGTTGCACTCGGTGCGGTTGCAGATGCCATCGGCGTATTCGCGCTCGGCTTCGCACTTCCGAAGAAGTACCACAAGCGTTACATGAAAGTATGGGCGAAGTGCTATGACTGGCTCTTCCAGCACAGACTTCCGAAATAAGGAGCAATAAATGAACAACTATGATGTAATTGTTGTCGGCGCAGGCAACGGCGGCCTCACTGCCGCCGCAACTTGTGCAAAAGCCGGGTACAAGGTGCTTCTCCTCGAGAAGCACAATCTCCCCGGCGGCTGTGCCACAAGTTTTGTGCGCGGACGGTTCGAGTTCGAACCGTCGCTGCACGAGCTCTGCGCCGGTTCAACCCATCCCAAGATGCGGGATATGCTGCATATATATCAGGACCTCGGAGTAAAGCAGAAATTCATCAAAGAAGATTACCTCTACAGAGTAATCTGCAAGGGCAAAAACGGCTACGACCACAAGATCAAAGCCACAAGAGAGGGATTCATTGAATCAATGGAGGAGGCGGCCCCGGGCTGCCGTCCTCAGATGGAACTCCTCTTTAAACTCAACAGCCTCTTTGATGACGCTCAGATTTATATGGACGAGTGCGGCGGCGTTTCGGGCATGAACCCGATAACGCTCATCACAAAGTACGGTGACTTCATCAGGGCCGCCGGAAACAGCACCGACAAGTTGTTGGATTCCATAGGTCTCAAAGACAAGGCAAAGTCGCTCGTAAATACTTACTGGGGATATCTCGGCGACCCGCCGCGTGATTTAAACGCCATGCACTTCATAAGCCTCCTCGCTGCCTATGCGGAGGCTCAGCCGTACATACCGCCTGACCGTTCGCACGGCATGTCACTGGCTATGGTCAAATGCATTCAGAAAAACGGCGGCGAAATCCGATACAACAGCGAAGTCAGAAAATTCCTCTACAACGAAAAAGGCGCCGCAATCGGTGTTGTCGCAAACGGCGAGGAGTTTTTAGCGAAGAAGATTATCTCCAACATCATACCGAACAACGTAATGAACCTGAGCTTTTACACGAAAAAGTTCATGCGTAAACTGGCAAATGCCAGAAAGATGGGTATGTCTGTCGGCTGCGTCTATCTCGGACTTGACGCCACTGCTGAGGAACTCGGAATTGAGGATTACAGCGTATTCGTCCTTCAGGATCCCGATGCAAATGAGCAGTACAACCTGCGCCGTGAATATGGTTTCTACATTGTCAATTGCTTAAACACCGTACTTCCTGACGCATCACCCGAAGGCACTTCCATGCTGTTCTTCACAATCCCCTACTTTGACGGTGACTTCCCGGACAATATCACTCCTTCAGAGTACAAGAAGTACAAGAATGAAGTTGCGAAGAAATACATCACCGACTATGAGAAGATTTCGGGCATAGACATCATGTCGCATATTGAGGAAATCTCGGTTGCGACTCCCGTAACATTCGCCCGCTATCTCTCTACACCTAACGGCACAATCTATGGCTATATGAGCCAGACCTGGGACAATGTCGTAAACCGCGTTGTCTTCAAGGATCTCGAAAACCGCATAAAGAACATGAAATTCTGCGGCGGCCACTCACTCCGCGGCGATGGCTATCCCTCAGCCTTCATAACCGGTGAAATTATGGCCAACGAGACAATAAACGAACTGAAGGAGGGCAGATAAATGGCTAAATCTCTTATTCCGAAACTCCCTCTTTATCCGTTCATTTTCAGTGCGGTAAAACGTGTCATTGAGGTGCTTAAGACTCCCGACACACCGGTGAAAAAGCTTGAGGATTACCCCGCAAATAAGCTTGCGAATTCCCTCCATCCGGCAAAGCAGCACCTGAAAGTCGTAAAGATTGTCAAATGGTCTGAAGATATGAAGACCTATGTTTTTGCACCGGATGAAGCCGCAGGTACAACGTCTCTTGCATGGTTCTCCGCAGGATCATATCTCTCAATCACCTACAGAGATAAGAACATCAGTTTCACACGTCCCTATTCAATTTCCTCGGCCCCGAGGAAGAGCCTTGAAAACCACTACTGTGTAACGGTCAAGAGAACCGAGGCTCCCACGGCTTCAAACTATATCCTGGACAACTGGATAGTCGGCACCAAGGCCGTCGCGTCCGACCCGCAGGGCGAATTCACATATGAGCCCCTGCGTGATGCGAAACGGGTTATAGGCATCGCCGGCGGCAGCGGCATCACACCGTTTCGCTCAATGGCCTACGCCATTGCGGACGGCGACGAGGATTTCGAACTCACCATCCTCTATGGCAGCCGCACATTGAAGGACGCAGTCTTCTCTGATGAACTTAAGGCTCTCTCTGAGACCTGTCCGAAGATCAAACTGATAAACGTACTCAGTGAGCAGAGAGCCAAGGGCTGCAAGTACGGCTTCGTAACTGCAAAGCTCATTGAGAGTGTTGTGCCCAAAGGAGAGGAGTATTCCCTCTTCGTCTGCGGACCTCAGGCAATGTACAGATACCTTGACGCAGAGATAGAAAAGCTCGGTATCAGGCCCAAATTCGTACGTCAGGAACTCTTCGGCGAGTACTCTCATCCCGAAAACGATCCCGAGTACAAGGGCAATATCAAGGGTAAGTACAAGCTGACTGTCAAGATGGCAGGCAAGGAGTATGTCGTTCCCTGCAGAGCTGATACCACAGTGCTTCGCGCACTTGAGGAAGCAGGCATAGACGCACCCAACAGATGTCGCAGCGGCAAGTGCGGCTGGTGCCATGCGCAACTCCTCAAAGGCAAGGTCTATACGCCGAAAAGCGTTGACGGCCGCCGCATCGGCGACATTGAGTACGGGTACATTCATCCCTGCTCCTGTTTCCCGCTCGGCAGCATTACAATAGACATACCGCCTGTGCCGCAATAAAAAACAAACCCCGTGGATTCCACGGGGTTTATCTTTATTCTGCCGCTTCTTTTATCTTTCTTATGTCCTCTTCAAGGAGCGGCTTGTTGTTTATGTTTCTGAGTATTGCTGCCGGGTGGAAGGTAGCCGTGAAGAGCCTGCCGTCTATTTCGAAAAACTCTCCATGCTGCTTTGTGACCTTGAAGTCCTTGCCCAGAAAATGTGAGGCGGAGACGCGGCCAAGGCACACGACGATCTTCGGATCTACGAGCTTTATCTGCTCCTCAAGGAAGTGTATGCAGGCTTCCTTCTCGTCCTTTTTCGGGTCCCTGTTCTCGGGCGGTCTGCACTTTACCATGTTGGCGATGTAGATGTTTTTCTCCCTTGAGAGACCATACTTCTCAAGGCATTCATCGAGGAGTTTTCCCGACCTGCCGACAAAAGGCAGGCCCTCTCTGTCCTCGTTTTCGCCGGGTCCTTCGCCGATTAAAAATATGTCGGCATTCGGATTTCCGTAACCGAAAACGAGGTTATTCCGAGTTTTGTAAAGGTTGCAGCCTTTACACTCTTCGCATTTTTGCTTCAGATTTTCCAGAGTCATGGTTTTTTCACCTTCCGAGACTATATTATAATTCATTTAACAAACCTTGACAATTGTGGTATTATATATGTCGAGTTTATGGTAAAAATATTCTTTAAAAGGAGATTTTTGCTATGCGTAAGAAGCAATTCAAAGCTGAGTCAAAACGACTCATGGACATGATGGTCAACTCCATCTACACAAACAAGGAGATCTTTCTCCGTGAAATAATCTCAAACGCGAGCGACGCCATAGACAAGCTCGCATTTTTGTCCCTTACGGACGACAAAGTGGGCCTCTCCCGCTCCGATTTTCAGATTACACTGAACGTTGACAAAGAGAACCGTATTCTCACGGTCTCCGACAACGGCATCGGCATGAATGCGGATGAGCTCGAAAACAACCTCGGCGTCATTGCCCATTCGGGCAGCCGCGCTTTCTCGCAGGAGAACGCCGATGCCGACCTCTCCGACACGGAGATCATCGGCCAGTTCGGCGTAGGTTTCTACTCAGCCTTCATGGTATCCGACAAAATCACCGTCATCACAAGGAAGTACGGTGAGGACCAGGGCTACCGCTGGGAGTCCTCAGGCGTTGACGGATATACGATTGAGCCCTGTGACCGCGACACGGTCGGCACGGACATCATCATGCACATAAAGGAAGACGGCGAGGAGCCGAACGAGTACTCAAAGTACCTTCAGGAGTATACTTTGAGGAGCCTCATAAAGAAGTACTCCGACTACATTCGCTTCCCGATTAAGATGCTCGTCAAAAAAGAGGATACCGAGGAGTATGAGACCTTAAACTCCATGGTCCCCATCTGGCACAAGAAGAAATCGGAAGTCACTCAGGAAGAGTATGACAACTACTACAAGGAGCACTGGATGGACATAACTCCTCCGGTCTGCACCATCCCCATCTCAACGGACGGTACCGTCTCCTACGAGGCGCTCATATATGTACCCGCAGAAGCACAGACCATGTACTACACAGAGGAGTTCAAAAAGGGTCTTCAGCTCTACAGTTCCGGTGTCATGATCATGGACAAGTGCGAGGACCTGGTGCCTGATGCCTTCAACTTCATAAAAGGTGTCGTTGAATCGCCCGACCTCTCACTCAACATCTCCCGTGAGATGCTCCAGCAGAGCAGACAGCTCTCCGCCATCCGCGGCCATATCGAGAAAAAGGTCAAGGCCGAGCTTAAAAAGCTCATGGAGACAAACCGCGAGGCCTATGAGAACTTCTATAAGTACTATGGCCGCCACTTCAAGGCAAATCTCCTTGAGACATACGGTATGAGCCGTGACCTCGTCTCCGACCTCCTCCTCTTCTACTCCTCAACCGAGCGCAAGCTCGTCACCCTCGAGGAATACGTGAACAGGATGAGTGACGACCAGAAATACATCTACTATGCCACAGGCGAATCCGTATCCGCGGTTGACGACCTGCCTCAGGCCGAGATAGTCAAGGACCACAATATGGAACTCCTCTATCTCGTAGACCCGGGCGATGAATTCCTCCCCGGTGCCCTCGGCACATTCATGGACAAGCAGTTTAAGTCCATCAATGATGACGACCTGGGCTTCGAGGACGAGAAGAAAGAGACGGACGAATCCGTCTACAAGGACGCATTCAAATTCATCAAGGATACTCTCGGCGACAAGGTCGATGAGATCAAGGCCTCCACAAGGCTCAAGAGCCACCCTGTCTTCATAAGCAGCGGCGACGGCATAACCTTCGAAATGGAGAGGTATTTCAATGCCGTACAGCCCGGTGTGGCAGGCGCCAAGGCCAAGAGAATACTTGAGATAAATACAGACCACGATGCCTTCAAAGCCCTCGACGCGGCCCGCAAGGACGATCCTGAGAGAGCAAAGAAGATAGCCACCGTACTCTACAACCAGTCCCTGCTTATCGCCGGACTGCCCATAGAGAACCCGACCGAATACACAGACCTTCTGGTCTCGCTGTTCTGATAAAAAGCAAAGGAGAAAAAACATGCAGATCTTACTTGAAACATCCGCCCGCCACCTCCATGTCACACGAGAGGTACTCGACATCCTCTTTGGCGAGGGTTACGAACTCACACATAAAAAGGATCTCTCCCAGCCCGGCCAGTTCGCCTGCGAAGAGCGCGTCACGGTCGTCGGCCCGAAGAAGTCCATTGAAAAGGTCTCCATCCTCGGTCCCGCCAGAGCGGCTACTCAGGTCGAGGTCTCCCTCACCGACGCCCGCACCCTCGGCGTCACCGCGCCCGTGCGCGAATCCGGCGACGTTGCCGGATCCGGCCCCTGCAAGCTGATCGGTCCCTGCGGCGAGGTCGAGATCTCCGAAGGCGTGATCGCCGCGAAGAGACACATCCACTTCACCCCCGAAGACGCGAAGGAATTCGGCGTCGAGGACAAGCAGATCGTTTCCGTGAAGATCGAATCCGACGGCCGCAGCCTGACCTTCGGCGACGTGGTGGTCCGCGTCAGCGAGAAATTCTCCCTGGCGATGCACATCGACACGGATGAGAGCAACGCTGCCTGCGCCGTGAACGGCACCATGGGCGAACTGATTAAATAATTTACCATTCAGGATCATTGAGTTGCCCATTATCCGCCGGTGTCCGATTGGGTGTTGACAAACGCCCGCAATGTGTATAATATATCTCCGCAACTGAATACCTTATCACGAGAGACTGAGGGATGGGCCCGATGACGTCACGGCAACCGGCAGAAGCAAGGTGCCAAATCCCGCAGCGTGCACACCCCCTATGGGAGGCGCTGACAGATAAGGACGGTCCAAAAGATCGAATCCCGCCTGGTTTGTGTGCAAGCCAGGCGGTTTTTTTCAGCTTAATGAACAAAAGGAGGGAACACAGTGAGCCATTATTTCTTCACATCTGAATCCGTAACGGAAGGACATCCCGATAAGATCTGCGACCAGATCTCCGACGCGATCCTGGACGCGATCCTCGAAAAGGATCCCAAAGGCCGCGTGGCATGCGAAACCACCGCGTCCACAGGCCTGGTCCATATCATGGGCGAGATCTCCACGGAATGCTATGTGGATATCGCGAAAATCGCGCGGGAAGTGATCCGTGAGATCGGATACGACAGGGCGAAATACGGTTTTGACTGCGATACCTGCGGCATCATCACAAACATTGACGAGCAGTCTGCCGATATCGCGATGGGCGTGGACAAATCCCTGGAAGCGAAGGACGCGGGAAGCGAAGAGGACGACAACGGCGCGGGCGACCAGGGCATGATGTTCGGCTATGCCTGCGATGAAACGCCTGAACTGATGCCCCTGGCGATCTCCCTGGCGCACAAACTGGCCAGGCAGCTGGCAAAGGTGCGGAAAGAGGAGCAGGTCAGCTACCTGCGCCCGGACGGCAAGACCCAGGTGACCATCGAATATGACGAGGAACGCAGGCCGGTCCGCGTGGATACGATCGTCATCTCCACGCAGCACGCGCCGGAAGCTTCGCTGGAAGAGATCCGCAGGGATATGACCGAGCTGGTGATCAAACCCATCGTTCCCGCCGGATTGCTGGACGACAGGACAAAGATCTATGTCAATCCCACCGGCCGGTTTGTGATCGGCGGACCGCAGGGCGATTCCGGACTGACCGGCCGGAAGATCATCGTGGACACCTACGGCGGCAGCGCGCCGCACGGCGGCGGCGCTTTCTCCGGCAAGGATCCGACAAAGGTCGACCGCTCCGCAGCATATGCTGCCCGCTATATTGCAAAGAACATCGTGGCAGCAGGCATCGCCGATGAGATCCAGATTGAGCTTTCCTACGCGATTGGTGTAGCACAGCCGATGTCCATCACGGTCGATACTCGCGGCACAGGCAAGCTGTCCAACGCGAAGATTGCAGATATCATCCGCGAGAATTTCGACATCCGTCCGGCAGGCATCATCAGAATGCTCGACCTTCGCCGTCCGATCTACAAGAAGACAGCGGCTTACGGCCACTTCGGACGCACAGACATCGATCTGCCGTGGGAGCGCACAGACAAGGCGGATGCCCTGGCCAAGTATCTCGCGTAAGGCGGGCAATTGCGCCTCGGCCGGGTATTTGCGCCT
>JAEEGK010020202.1_pt1 | contig 14186 bp, 12 predicted proteins | sample 8958771 | NCBI WGS metagenome assembly JAEEGK01 (sample SAMN16246547, study PRJNA631951) | gut metagenome | biome: gut microbiome; feature: rumen; material: SC-attached | host: Bos | place: Iran: Karaj | collected 2018-10
TTGAATCGTCCAGCAGCGAGGATGCAGAAAGTTCTTCGAGCAGCGAAGATCTCGCAGAATCCTCCAGCAGTGAAGTTTAAAACAATAACAAAAGGAAAAACAATGGATATCAAACTGATTACCTTGACTGCGGCATTCGCCATCGCGAGCGCCATGGCCCAAGAAGGCGATACGGCACAGGCAGCACCGGAACAGAATTCCGCTCCTGCCGCCGAAGTTTCGACAAGCCAGACAACCGCAGCTACCGCAAAGGCGGCTTCCGCTCCTGCCCCCGCAGCAAAGCCTGCACCTGCAGTGGACACGGCGACCACGGCCAAGGCGCCAGCAAAACCGCACGGCATCGCCTACAACAACGTGGGTAACCCCGCGGCAAGCCCCACCATCCGCGACAACCTCGACAAGCCCTACAAGATGGCAGGCATCAACCTCGTGTACATGGAACCCACGAGCGAATTCAGCGCGGTGGCATTCGGTTCGGGCAACACGAAGTTCATTTCCTTCGAGAACTACAACAACCTCGCCATGGCTACCGTCGGTCTTGCCAGCAGGGGCCTGGGTATTTCTCTTAGCTACGCGCTCGCCAAGGAACTCACCTTCACCGAGACGAAGGACCCCTACGAGAAAGAAGACGAGGACACCTACACCGTTGGCGCGAACGACATTCTGCGCCTGCGTTTAGCCCTCCCCCTCGGAGCCTTCGACATCAATGCATCCGCATTCTGGCTCACCTACCAGAACGAAACCTCGACCGATACCGAACAGAAGGACGCCGACAGCAAGTCAACCACCGAAACCGAATACGACTACTGGGATCTCGGCGCAACGGTCGCCATCAGTAACGACCCCTCCGCAAAGAACATCTTCTGGAATGCGGGCGTGAACTTCACCCGTCACGAGAATTCCTACTACCGCGAAACAAAGTCCGGTTCGTCGTCCACCAAGACCGAAACCACGGGCAAGGACGCGCACATCTACATCCAGCCCTCCTTCAACATCGGTGGCACGATTCTCCGTAACGAATTCGCCCGCGTGTTGCTCGGCGTGAACAGCCGCGCGCCCTTTATATTCTACGACGAGTTCAAGGATGAAAGCAACCACAACAAGGACAGCTACTTCACGATGGGCGTTTACGCCACACCGAACATCTTTGCCGAACTCAAGCTCGGCAACTGCTGGCGCGTCTTTGGCGGAGCTAACTACACCTGGGCAGTGTTCTCCATGGAATCGGAAGAGTTCATTACCGACTACAACGACGAACTCGATATCGTGAAGAGCAGCATCACCAGGATGTCTTCCCGTACCGGAGTCGCGACGGCTAGCCTCGGCGCACGTTTCCAGTATGCAAGCTTCGCCGTGGAAGCCTCCATCGAGGACAACTTCTACTCCAACCCGTTCACCGGGTTTAGCGACACGAACAACGACTTCATCGCTAACTTCGGCGCATTCATCTACTTCTAGGCAGGAGGATAAATCATGAAAAAAGCGATTGCAACATTACTCGGCTCCATGGCGATAGCCGCACTCTCTGCCTGTTCCGCCGCAGACAACAGCACCATCACGAGCCCCCGCATGGGCACAACCATCGACAGCTACTGCCATTTCTACGAAAAGGTATCTGTTTCGGGTTCGTACACCACGTACTACTGCACCGACGATGGGGAAACGTACAAGTGTTCCGCTTCCGGGTGCGAAGAGGATTAGGACGACGACTCATTAAGATGAGTCGCCTACGGCTCACAAGAGACCGCTCGCACATACACGAGTATAAGTGAAGAACGCGCCTGAAAGGGCGCGTTCTTTTTATAGGTTTTCGAGTTCTGCGTACAGGTCGTACAGGCGCTGCACGCCGTTCTCGAGCCCGTAATAGTGCTTTATGTAGGGCACGAGGAGCGCAAAGAACAGCACGTCCAGGCAGAAAATCGGGATTTCGGGGAACGCCACGAAGAAGAACACCCCGCCCACGCTCAAAAGCGCAAACAGGATCATCACGAACTCGTGCGCGAGCCGTTCATGCTGGAAAAAGGCGATGCGGGTCCGCACCGAAAGCAGTTCGGCATCGCTCACCGGGGTGCCTTCCTCAAGCCTTTTTTGCAGACTTTGCTCGTAATCCCGCAATTTTTTCAGCATATTCAACCCTTCCGTTACAAATTAAAGTAAAAAATAACGATTTTTTATGTACGTTCCAAAAATAGAATAGTATTTTTTGGGTATGGAGTCGCTACAGTACACATCGCTTGTCTCAATGTTCTTTGCAACATGTTCCCGCGACGACTTTGGCGGGTGGTACAAGCGCACCGACGGCCAGTGGCTCCACTACTCGCGCGATTTCTTGAGGGATAGCGCCATCTACCTTTCCATAGCGCTCAACAACCGCGGGCTAAAACCGCACGACAGCGTGAGCATTATCGCCCCGAGCTCTCCGGAATGGTTCATCGCGGATATCGCGACGCAAATCAACCACGCGCAGGTGGCCCCGCTATTCCCGAACATCTCTTCCGAGAATTTCACGTTCCAGTGCGACGATTCGGGCGCACAGATTCTCTTCGTGAACACCATCGCCGAACTGGACGAGCCTCTACACAAGTTCCTACCCCGGTTCAAGCTTATCATCTGCATCAATCCGGCATCGGAACTGCCCGAAAACGGCATCTACTGGAACAACCTTATCGACGAGGGCAAGGATCTCGCCGAAAGCAACCGCTACTTCAGCTGGGTCGATGACCAGATTCAGTCCATTCGCCCCGACGACCTCTTCAGCATCATCTACACGAGCGGTTCCCTGGGTTCCCCGAAAGGTGTTGACCTCTCGCAGCGCAACATGCTGGCACAAATCCAGAACCTGATGGAACTCTTCCCGCTGAACAGCGAAGAAGACGTCTGCCTCACGATTTTGCCGGTCGCCCACATTCTCGAACGCATGGCGGTCTACTTCTACATGCTGAACGGAGTGCGCATTTACTTCGGCGACACACCGAAAAACGTGGCCACGATGCTTACTGAGGTCCACCCCACCGTGATGATCGTGGTGCCGCGCATACTGGAACGCCTGTACGAAAGCATGACCATGATTGGCGACAAGGCGAAGGGATTCAAGCGCCTCGTTATCCAGAATGCGGTCAAGCTCGCAAAAATCAGCGAACCCGGGAAGGGCAGGTCCTTAATGCAGCGCATTTACGACAGGCTCGTGTACCGCAAGATGCGCGATGCCCTCGGTGGAAAGTTCAAACTTATCGTGAGCGGAAGCTGCGCACTCAACAAGTCCATCCTCAGGTTCCTCCTGAACATCGGGCTCCCCGTGTACGAAGGCTACGGGATGACGGAATGTAGCCCGGTCGTTTCTGCGAACTGCCCGAAGGTCTCGAAGGCGGGCACCATCGGGAAACCCCTCTCGCTGCTCGAAGTAAAGATTGGAGACAACAGCGAAATCTGGGTGAAAGGCGACAGCGTGTTTGTCGGCTACCACAACGATCCTGTAACCAACAAGAGAGTCTTTACCGAGGACGGTTTCTTCAAGACTGGCGACCAGGGATTCTTCGACAGCGATGACTTCCTCAACTTCACGGGCCGCATAAAGGAACTCCTGAAAACGAGCACCGGAAAGTACGTATGCCCGAGCCCCATCGAGCTCGAAATCAGCCGGCACCCCGTAATCGAGCAGGCGCTAGTGATTGCGAACAACCGCAAGTTCGCCTCCGCGGTCGTGTGGCTCAACCCCGAAGGCGCCCGCAGGCTCCTGAAATTCCAGAAAGAGGAATTCAGCGTAGAACGCGCAATGCAGTCGGAACGCGTGCGCGAGGCCATCAACAGGCACATCACCCGCGTCAACAAGAAACTGAACCACTGGGAACAAATCCGCAAGTGGACCCTCGTCGGTGACGAACTCACCGTAGAATCCGGGCTGCTTACGCCCACGCTAAAGATACGCCGCAAGGTTGCCGAGGAAGTCTATTCCCAGCAGATTGAGGCTATGTATCTCTAGAACTTAGTTGGCAGAATGCAGGGAATTACTTCCCGACGGCCTTGAACTTGCCGGTCGGCGAAACTTCGCCCGGAGGGAGAATCATCATGACCTTCTCCATGCGGGTGCCGTCCATCTTGAGCACGCGGAAGGTATAGCCCTTGAGCTTGACCTCTGCACCCGGGGAGGGAATCACGCCAAGTGTCGCCTGGATTAGGCCCGAAAGAGTCTCGACATGCGAACCTTCGGGCGGGACAAGTTCCACGCCGAATTCGTCCTCGAGTTCCGAAAGCCTCATGAGCGGGTCGAGAATGTAGCGGCCATCCTTCAACTTCTGCACGTCGTCTTCTTCGTCCACGTCATCCTCGTCGCGGATTTCGCCGACGATTTCTTCCAGGATATCCTCGAGAGTCACGAGGCCAGCCGTTCCACCGTATTCGTCGATAACGATGGCCAGCTGGTTACCCGTCTTGCGCAGTTCGGTAAGCAGGTCGTCTATCTTCTTGTGGTAGGGCACGAACACCGGCGGCATCACAATCTTCATGATGTCGAACGGTTCTTCCCCATGCTCGGTGTACCACTCCAGGAAGTCGCGGTTCGAAAGGATACCCACGATGTTGTCCATCGTGTCCTTGTACACGGGCAGGCGGGAATGGCGCTCGCTGTTCAGCACCTTCACCAAATCCTCAAGCGGCGTATCCACGTCGATAGCGCACATGTCCACACGCGGGGTCATGATTTCGCGTACCGGAGTTTCCACGAAGTCGAAGATATTGAGGATCATCTGCTGTTCCTCTTTCTCGAGGCCTTCGTCTTCACCATCGGTCACGTCGGAGAGGTCCGCCTGGACCGCATCGCGCATTTCTTCGGGCAAGAAGCTCAGCTTAGAATCGTACCCGAAGAGGTCGAGCAACTTCACGAAAACCACGTGGCAGAACTTTGCCGCGGGCACAAACGGGAGCCTTACCAGCCTAAACAGAGGCACAAGAACGATAGACAACGTATCGGGCTTGAGACTCGCCAGCAAATACGGGATAAACACCGTAAGCACGTACAGCACGGCGCAGGCGATAATCAGGTACGCCGCCACCGAGATATAGGGGTACGTCTCGACCAGCGCGATGTTGGAATTGCCCAGCACGAAGAACCCGAGCACGCCCGCGCTCACATTGCCAAAAATGCGCCCTATGGACACGCACTCGTTGAAGCCGTTCCATTTCACGATTTCCGCAATTTTTTCTTCGCGCTCGTTGCGTTCCTTGGGGTCACGCTTCGCGAAAATCAGGCTGAACGCGCACTTGGTCGCAGAAAACATTGCCGAGGTAAGGATGAACACGCAAAGGAATACGATGGCAAGTATTTCGGAATTATCCATTACTTACCTTCCTTGTACAGGTCGAGCCCGAGGAATTCGCATTCACGCTTGCGCATCACCTTGCGGTCGGCGGCCTTGATGTGGTCGTAGCCCGAAAGATGCAACAGCCCGTGCACGAGCACGCGCTTGAGTTCGGCATAGAACGTGTTACCGTACTCCGGAGCCTGGCGCTTCACCTGGTCGCGGGCGATGTAGATTTCGCCCAGAAAGTCCTCTTCGTGCCATTCATAAGAAAGCACGTCTGTTACCTTGTCCAGACCGCGATAGTTCTTGTTCATCTCGCGGACAAATTCGTCTGTACAGAGGACCACGTTAACATTGTTTTCCGTGCCCTCCTCGTGCAAGAGCTTACGGGCAACGGATTCGAGCCGATCCTTCCACGGGAAAGACTCGATGTTTCCTTCACAAAGGAAATCTATCTTGTATTTCTTCTTTTTACTACTAGCAGGGTCTGCCATTAAATGTTGTACCACTTCTTTAAATTCTCGATAATGGCTTCGGCCTGGGCCTTGCCACTGATATTGAACTTGCTACGGGCCTTGAACGCCCCGCCGGCCTTCTGGTAACGGCGCAGGTACACCTTCGGTTCGCCAAATTCGCCCGTTTTAGCGTTTTTTTCCTGACAAAGGAACATCATGGTCTGCCAGGCACCCTTGGTAAGGACAGCCTTGTCCAGTTCCTTGATGACCTGTTCGCCCGTTTCGGTATCGACCATTTCGACGGTGGGTTCTTCAGTTTCCATGCTCATGAGTAACCTCTTTAAAAAACACAAAAATTCTTATACCAAAGATACAATTATTGTACGCAAAAGAACATTATTAAGATATATTTGTATCAGGTTTACATCTTGCAAGTGAGGCAATATGTCTTTTTCTGGAAAAATCAAGGCTTCCATGGTCCTGCTCCTGGCAGTTTCGTCGGTCGCCTTCGCCGCCAAGGGAACTTCCGGCAAGGTTATTGACAAACTAGGCGACGCCAAACTCCAAAAATCGACCAAGATAGGCGTCTGGGACGAAATAAACGTCGGAAACAGGGTCAGGGAAAAAGACCAGATTCGCACCGGGATAGAATCCCACGTGGCTATTACGCTTTCTGACGGCAGCTCCATCGTGGTCCAGGAAAACTCACTCGTAGAATTCACCACGCTCCAGGCCGAAGACGGCATCCAGACCGCCCTCACCGACATCAAGACCGGTAAAGTCAGGTTTGACGCGCAAAAGCAGCACTCCGGCGGAAGTTTCAAGTTCAAGACCGCAACGGCGACTGCTGCCATCCGCGGTACGGACGGTTCCTTCGGAAAGACAATCAAGGACAAGGCTACATACCTTTCGCTCGGGCGAGGCAACGCAATCTTGCGCCACAACACCACTGGACAGGAATGCGAGGTCAACGGAGGCCAAACGGCAATATTCCGGGGAGAAAAGGGCAGTTGCCTGGTTCTCGACATAAAGAACTCGGGTAACAAGGAATTGGTAAACGCACTCGACACCCTGCTCGACAACGAGACCATCACCGAAGAAAAGCTCAAGGAAACCCTCGGCAAGCTTGACGCCGACCTCCAGGAGCGGATAAGCAAGGCCTTCGAATCCATCTCCTGCAAGTTCGAGCCGCTCGAAGACACCATCACCGTGAACAAGGTAAGCACCAAGGCCACCTGCCCTGAGGGAGTGCAACTGTCCATATCGGGAGCGACTCTCAAAAACAATAACAATACGTACGATATCACGCTGGATTGGAAAGCGGACGCCAATGGCCCCAAGAAATTCAATGCGACCTGCACCGGCAGTCTAGAAGTCCCCTGCAAACAGCAAAAGGGAAAGAATAGCAAGCAGCCCCTTTGCAAGAAAGACGTCTCCTTTGAATGCGGAACACTCACGACATTCTACAAGAATCCCGCCGACACGGTCAAGGCCGACACAGCGAAAACGGATAGCGCTGCAGTCGATTCTTCCAGCGCGAAGAAGTTCGCCGTTACGACCCCATCGCCGGTAACCGTCTGCGAACCCGGTTCCGTGACCATCGAAGGCACGTTTGACCAGACAGACCCCAAGGGAACCCTCTACGTAAAGATGGGCAAATACAAGTCCAGGAACCTCGTGCCCCTGAGCGCAAACGGCGAATTCGCACACACGATAAACATCAGCGACATGGCCGGCAACTGGAACGAAACGAAGGTAACGGTTGAATATAGCGGCGCAAGCGGAAACCACAAAGCGACAGTCCTCCTGAACGTAAACAAGACCTGCAAGCAGGTCAACATGAAGCGTCCGGCCCTCACCTTCGCAAGCACGAGTCCCATCCGCTGTGATGCCAGGTTCGCGCTTGCCGAAGCGACAGACGACATCGTCATCGTTTCCAAGGAAATCGACGGCAACGCATACGGCGAGACAACGTACAGGCAGAATTCGAACCTCGCCATCAAGCTAACCCCGGGCATCCACAAGTACACACTCAAGGCGACTGACCAGGCAGGGAACTCCACGCAAATTTCCAGGAAACTCGGATGCTTCCCGCCGCACTCTGCTACGATCGAAGTGGTTGGCGGTACTTACGAGTACATCCCTTTGCCTCCTCCGCCGCCGAGGACATCCGACGAAATCCGCAAAACAATGCGCTTCAGGTTGATTGGAGTGTTGCAGCAAGACCCCGCACACATCAAGCACATCAGGGTTACGCACGAAAACAAGACACTCCTGGACCTGACCGGAGACCAGATTACCGAACTCGACTACGATGTGCCGGTAACGCTTTCCCGCGGAACAACGTCCTTTGTCAAAATTTATGTCGAAATGATGAACGGCAAAAAGTATAACTCCGGCAAGACTTACAAGGCCAACTAATGAAGTACGCATACAAGACTCTCCTTTCGACCATCGCCCTCGGTTCGGCAGTAATCTTCGCACAGGCACCGGCAGCACCCGAGGCTACCGCGCAGGCCACACCTGCTGTACAAGCAGCGGCCCCTGCAACGGCGGAACAAGCTGCAGCCCCTGCAGCCGCAGAACAGGCACCCGCAGAAGCTGCACCGGCCCCTGCAGAAGCTGCACCGGCCGCCGAGGCCGCTCCCGCGGCAAACGCACCGGCGACTACCGCGCCGACGACTACCGCGCCGGCTGCTCCCGCAGCAGAAACCGCTCCTGCAACAACCGCAGAAGCAGCCCCCGAAACCACCGCCAAGCCCGATTCCGTTGCCGCAGCCCCTGCAGCCGCAGAACAAACCGCAGCGACCGTGCCCGCCGATACGGCACAGAAGGCCCCGGACAGCACCGTCGCCGCAGTCGCTCCTGCAGATTCTGCAACAGGCGGATTCGTCGCCGACACGACAACTCCCCCGCCCACACTTCTTGAAGGTACCGAGATTGCCGGAGACATTCATGGGTTCCTGAAACTTGACAAGTCGCCCTATCTCGCGACCGACATGCTTATCGTTTCTCCCAACATGAGCCTCGTCGTTGAACCGGGCGTAATCATCTACTTCAAGCCCGGCACCGGCCTGCAGGTGAACAAGGGCCAGCTGGTCATCGCCGGTTCCGCAGTTTCCCCGGTCACGTTCCGTTCGGCCTACGACCGCCCCAAGGCAGGCGACTGGCTCGGCGTAACCATCACGGGCGACCAGCGTGCAGAAATCCGCAACGTGCAGATTAGCGACGCGGCCGTCGGCATTGCCGTCGAAAACGGCTCGATGGACATAAAGGATGCAAAAATCGAGAACACTTCGGTTCGCGGCGTCTATGCACGCAACGCATCCATCGCGGTGAGCGACGTTGAATTCAAGAACAACCCTGTCGCATTGCAGGTTGCAAATTACGCAAACGCAATTATCGACCGAGCCACCTTCGAAAAGAACAAGGTCGCCATCATGAATTCCGAACTCGCCGAAGCGCACGTTTCTTCCTCCAAGATCGAGGATAACGAAGTCGGCTTGCTCAACATGGCGAACAGCCTCATCACGTTCAACAACACCGAAATCACGAAGAACGGGCAGGGTGTATCTTCTGCCGAAGTTCTCGCGCCCGAAATCATCGAGCGCGTCAAGGGCAATACGCTCGATCTCGACAACCAGGCCGAAGCAACAGTATCCACACTCCCGCCCGCACCCGAAATTCCGGGCATCGAGCAAAGGCCGCTCCGCGCTTCCGACAAGATTGGCGACATCGTGGCGCAAAGGCTTGAAGCCGAAACCAGGAGCGACTCCACGGTTGCCCGCTGGAGCGTTATCGGAAACGTAATGCTCGGAACCGGATACCACTTCGTGAACACGAGCAAGAACGACAGCGACGAAACAATCGAAATTGACACGGACACCATTGCACCGGGCGATAAGTTCAGCAACAATTTCCAAGTTCCGGGCCTCGCCTCACGCGCCAGTGTCTACATGTTTATGCAGTCTATTGATGGCAAAACAATTGAATTCAACACAGACCTCTCCATTGATTCGTGGAACAAGTTCTCCCCGAACCCAGTCTCCCTCACCTATACCGACGCCTACAACAGGGCGACCCTCGGTGACTTCCAGCTCATGGGCGGCGACACCTACATGGCTGGCTTGCCGATATTCGGTATCGACTACACACTTTCGCTTTTGAAGAACAATGCCGACCAGCCCCTGTTCCAGCTAGGCGGGTTCTTCGGCGAAGCACAGCGCAGCCTTGTAGAAGGCGCACGCCACCCCTACCTTTATAACGACTACATTGACGATGGCGAACTCCAGGCCCAGCGCCTCGCCTACGGAGGATTCATCAAGTGGGCTCCGGTACGCCGCTTTGACGCGAAGTTCGGGGCACTCTACGCAAACGACGAACTCAAGGACCCGCTGCTCCGCGACGGTGCCAGCGAGAAGTGGACAACGAGCGACCCGATGCAGGAATCGTTCACGCTCTACGCCGACGGTAACTGGCTATTCTTCCCTGGCGATATCGAACTTAACGGACAGATTGCAGTGGGCCGTGCCGACACCGCCGACGTAACACGCCAGCGCGCCATCAACAAGGTGTTCAGCGACGCGAGAATCACTCCGGTTTCGTACAGCACCATGCGCCAGCTGATGCAGAACCAGAACCGCATCAACTCGCTTTCCGATGCAGAACTCGCAAACATCTTCGGCGACAACACGACCCTCAGCAGGAGCGAAATGCGCGACTCCCTCCGTGCGCTTATCCGCGAAGCAAAGGAAGTGCAGAGAGACGAAGAAGACGACCGCGACGAAGACCGCGTACTCGGGCTCAACTGGGGCAGCCAGAACTTCGCCATTGGCGCATCGCTCAACTGGAACATCTACAAGACCAGCATCAATGGCCATATCAAGTACGTGGGCGAAGACTTCTACAGTGCAGGCTCCCCGAACCAGCTTTCGGACACGCGTGAATTCGGAGGCCGCATCGAGCAGGACATTCTCGGATTCTGGGATTTGGGAATTTCGTACCAGATTAACGTCGAGAACGCAGCCAAGGGCAACAAGACGAACATCTTCGGGCTTGGCGAAGGTACCCACTGGGGCCTGTTCCCCGACGAGGACTCCAAGTGGTTCGACGAGCACGAACTTGACAACGACCGCACCAAGTACATCCAAAACGCAGGCATCGACAACACGTTCAAGATCAACAAGAATGTGGACGTGAGCGTGGGTTACAACTTCGAATACAAGACCCAATACAGGCCGTTCCAGTTGCACTACAACTACACGCTCGAAGACGGCATTTATAAGGACGACTGGTTCAATGCCCGCAAGGGACGTGACACAACGATGATTGCCGATGGCGATGACACATCCTACGTGGATGCCGAGCGCTGGAGCGAATACGTGGCCCTGGCCAAGGAGCCGTTCCTTGCGACACGATTCCAGGAACGCCTCTTCAAGCACACCTGGAATCTGGGAACATCGATCCGCGCATACAATTCCGTGTTCAAAGTCGGAGGACAGTGGACATACCGTACCGACGGTTCCAAGTTCCACAGGGATAGCCTGATCAAGGACATGGATCTCGAAAACACGACATGGGACAAGCTGGGTTACTACTTCGGCGGCTCTGACTATTTTGAACAGACCTACCCCATGTCGGTAACTACGACGCTTCCGATTCTCCAGAACAGGTTCTCGCTCACTCCGCGCTTCAAGAGCTACAACCGCGACGACATGAGCGAATTCGAAATCACCATCGAAGACGAATTCGAGATGCCGTTCAAGAACAACTTCTTTGTGCTCGGCGTGAACGCAGGCTTCCGCTACATGACTACCGACTGGGAAGAAGAAGACGAATCGTACGACGAGACCGAAACCGACATCCTCGGTGGCGTGAACCTGCGCGTGAACCACAACAAGCGCTTCTACACGGAATGGTATACCGGCACGGCGATTTACTTACGCCCGGACAACCTGAGCAACGAATACAACGATATCTACCTGGGCGTGAACGCACACTTCGTGTTTTAACGAATAAAGGGAATTCTTGAAGCGGGCCGAAGGGCTCGCTTTTTTTATTTTTGGGAAAGATGTTCACGTACCGCTACAGAGAATTGCCGGTTTCCCTTGAAAAAAAAGGTAAAGTTCGCGAGGCGCTCGCCCGCGAGCTCAGGCTACACCCCGAGAACATTTTCAATCTCGAGGTAGAGCGATTCGCACTAGATAGCCGCCGGAAGGGCGCGCCCCACTGGAGCTACAACGTAATTTTTGAAACGGAGCGCCCGCTGCGGGCTTCGGGCAATGCGGCCCGCGGACTAATTGCGGCTTCACGGGAACGCGAAACTCTCGAAAGCGACCCGCTTACAGGCAGTGTTCCGATGGCAAGTCACGTGGATGTTATCGGGGCGGGCCCAGCAGGGCTGTGGGCAGCCCTCCACCTGCTGCGTCGCGGATTTACCGTAGACTTGTACGAGCAGGGCAAACCCGTAGAGGAGCGTTTCCGCGACATCCGCAGGTTCTTCGCCGAACGGAAATTCAACGAGCATTCCAACGTGCTGTTCGGCGAAGGCGGGGCCGGCGCATTCAGTGACGGCAAGCTCAATACCCGCAGTCGCAATATTTTCTCGGAAACCGTCCTGCGCGACATGGTGGAATTCGGCGTGGATGAAAACGTCGTGACCTTCGCCAAACCGCATATCGGTACCGACAGGCTCGTGCTGATGCTGCGCCAGATTCGCGCAGAGATTGCACGGCTCGGTGGGAAGATACACTTCAATACCGCGCTTGAGGATGTGGAGATAAAGGACGGACGCGTTACCGCAATCAAGATGCGCGATGTTGCAAGTGTGTCGCAGGCATTAAACGGCACCGCAAGTTCGTTGCAGTCGTTAAACAGCGCGCCGGCATTAAACAGCGCCACCCGCTGGCAAAAGTGCGAGGCGCTGGTACTTGCCACGGGGCATTCCGCCCGCGGGATCTATGAACTCCTGGCAGCCCGCGGGGTTGCACTCGAAAGCAAGGCGTTCGCGATGGGCGTGCGCGTAGAGCACCCGCAGGCGCTTATCAACCTGCGCCAGCTCGGGAAGGGCGTAGACACGCGCCTCACGGGAGCCGCAGAATATTTTCTCGCCACCCCGACGCTTAACAAGACGAGCAGTGCCTACAGTTTCTGCATGTGCCCGGGTGGCGTGCTGGTGCCCTGCGCATCGGAACCGGGAACGCTCGCCACCAACGGCATGAGCTACAGCCGCCGCAACGGCCCCACCGCAAACGGTGCGATTGTCGTACCCGTAGAGGCGAGCGAAACGACCTTCGGCGGGCTCGATTTCCAGCGCAAGACGGAACGCGACGCATTCGATGTCGGCGGCAAGGAATACGCAGCCCCCGCGCAGACCATCAAGGCGTTCCTCGCCCACCACGCAGACAGGAATTTACCCAAGACAACTTACCCCTGCGGGCTTGTCGCCTGCAACATGTGGGACTGGCTCGACAAGAAAATCTGCAGTTCGCTCGCCGAAGGTTTCCAGAATTTTGACCGCAAGATTCCTGGATTTATCGAGCAGGGGCTGATTGTCGCCCCCGAAACGCGCACGAGTTCGCCGGTACGCATCACGCGCAACAACGATACGCTCGAAAGCGTCAACACGCAGGGGCTATTCGTGCTCGGCGAGGGCGCAGGCTATTCCGGCGGAATCGTCACGAGCGCCGCCGACGGCGTAAGACTTGCCGTTCGAGCAAAGAGAAGCAAGTAAACCGAATATTGCAATAAACGAAATTCGTGAACGGCAAACCCGCTAGCAATTTGCTGTTGCTTGAATGTGTGAACGTGTGAATAGACTCTTGAAGCACATCCTTCAAAAAAAAACAGGCCTCGTGAATGCCTTATACGAATAACACCTCTCCGATGTTTAAATCCCTATTGATTTTCGTAGAAGTCCGAAGGGACTAACAGTCACAAGGACTTCTGCAGAACCCGCCTATTGCAAATTCCTTGCGATAAACTAGTTTCTGCCGGAGCAAATGTTGTGTTCTTTGCGTAGAGAGGCTATTTACAAAGTGAACACTCGAACGAAGTGAATGTGTGAACGTGTGAATAGACTCTTGAAGCAAACACTTTAACAAACTTTACTTGAATTTCACGGCAGTCCCGTACACGATAATTTCTGACGACCCCGCCATGACAGATGACGTCGCAAACCGCACGTTTACCACAGCGTCACCACCGATACGGGACGCTTCCTCTATCATGCGCTGCATCGCGATGTTGCGGGCGTCGTTCAGCATCTCAGTATAACCGGCAATTTCGCCACCGATAATCGTCTTGAGGCCCGCAAAGATATCGCGCACCACGTTCTTGCTGAACACGACACTGCCCTTCACCACCTGGATAGTCTCAATTTCCTTGCCCGTAATAAAATCTGTCGTTACAATCTGCATGTTCCATGCCTCCTTTT
>JAEEGK010020203.1_pt1 | contig 14186 bp, 9 predicted proteins | sample 8958771 | NCBI WGS metagenome assembly JAEEGK01 (sample SAMN16246547, study PRJNA631951) | gut metagenome | biome: gut microbiome; feature: rumen; material: SC-attached | host: Bos | place: Iran: Karaj | collected 2018-10
GAGCATCTATCACGTTTTCCGTCGTTGCTTGTGTATAGCGCACCACCTTTCCCTTCAGTTTACTAATGATTTGTTGCAGATGGTCTTCACCTATTACATGAGGAGCAATGACAAGTTTTACTTCTGGATGGTTATTAAAATACTCGATAAACAAGTCTTCGTCAGGTTGCCAAGAACTACCAGCCACAAATGTCAATCTGTCCTGTTTGAAAGCCTCCACCAAAGGAAGTTCTTTAGCCTGTTGTCGTATCTGAAGCACACGATCAAAGCGGGTATCACCTACCACAGTCACGTTATCTATCCCTATCCCACTGAGTAAATTTTTCGACTCCTCATTCTGTACAAACAGATGATCAAAATCATGTAACACCTTAGCATAGTCTTTACCATGACTCTTGAAGAAAGCCTGTTCGGATCTGAAAATTGAGGAGACACTGTAGGTAGGTATGTTTCTGCGATGCAACTCATCCAGGTAGTTTTTCCAGAATTCATACTTGATGAAAAATACCATGCAGGGATTAGCCAAGTCCAGAAACTTGAGTACATTCTTGGGCTTATCGAATGGCAAGTAACATATAACATCGGCTCCCTCATAGTTCTTACGAACCTCATAGCCTGAAGGAGAGAAGAATGTAAGCAGTATGCCATACGATGGATATTCCTGACGGATACGCTCCATCAGCGGTCTACCCTGTTCAAATTCTCCTAAAGATGCCGCATGAAACCAGAGATAATGTCGTCCAGACTCTATCTTAGAACATAACACTTCATAGCATTCACTTTGGCCTTTCAACATGGTCTTCACCTTCTTGCTGAACAATGCAACCACGTTGGCTGCCAGGCTATATAAATTGATTGCAAAATTATACATATCACTTCAAAACTTCAATGGCTCTTTTCATGCGTTTCAAAGTTTCCTCCTTGCCCAACACCCATGAGATATCGAACATGTGAGGGCCCTTACCTTCGCCTACCAATGTCAGGCGAAAAGCATTCATGATATCGCCCGTCTTATAACCTTGTGCCTCAATCCAAGCCATCACAATCTTCTCTTGATTTTCAATACTGAAATCATCGATGCCTTTCAGCACCTCCATCAACTCAGACATTTGCTTGGATGAATCTTCTTTCCAGCTTTTATTGACGGTCTTCTCATCATATTCGGTAGGAGCTACAAAGAAATAATGACTATTGTCCCACAACTCTTTCACGAAATTCACTCGGTTCTTCACCAAACTTACGATGGTTACCACCTTGTCAAACGGAGCCTCAACACCTTTCTTTTCTAACTCAGCCATAAATAGTTTAGCTACTTCCTCATCACTTTTCATCAGCACATATTCGTGGTTAAACCATATCAGTTTCTTGTAGTCAAACTTTGCTCCAGCCTTGCTACAACGATTGATATCGAAGAGTTTGATCATTTCATCCATCGTCATGATTTCCTGATCATTGCCAGGGTTCCAGCCCAAGAGAGCCAGGAAATTGATGACAGCCTCTGGCAAGTAGCCTTCCTCACGATAGCCGTGTGACACTTCACCTGTCTTAGGATCATGCCATTCCAATGGAAATACAGGAAATCCCAAGCGGTCGCCATCACGCTTACTCAGTTTACCATTACCTTCTGGTTTCAGCAATAATGGCAGATGTGCAAATCTAGGCATGGTGTCTTCCCATCCGAAGGCACGATACAGCAATACGTGCAATGGAGCTGAAGGTAACCATTCCTCTCCACGAATCACATGACTGATTTCCATCAGATGGTCATCTACGATATTGGCCAAATGATAAGTAGGCAACTGGTCAGCACTCTTATATAGTACTTTATCGTCCAAGATAGATGAATTAATCACCACCTCACCACGAATCAGGTCGTTTACATGCACTTCCTCGTTGGGCTCTATTTTGAACCTCACCACATATTGCGTACCTTCGGCAATCAGTTTGTCCACATCTTCCTTAGGCATGGTCAGCGAGTTACGCATTTGCATACGGGTAGAAGCGTCATATTGGAAATTAGCTATCTCGTTGCGCTTAGCCTCCAGTTCCTGTGGAGTATCAAAAGCGATATATGCTTTACCAGCATCCAACAGCACTTTCACATGTTGTTGATATATCTCTCTACGCTCAGATTGTCTGTAGGGGCCATACTCGCCACCAAAGCTCACACCTTCGTCGAAGTCGATGCCCAACCAACGGAACGACTCCAATATGTATTCCTCAGCTCCTGGAACGAAACGGTTAGAATCGGTATCTTCAATACGAAACACCATATCACCACCATGCTGACGAGCGAAGAGATAATTATACAATGCGGTACGAACGCCGCCAATATGCAAGGCTCCTGTGGGACTTGGAGCGAAACGAACCCTTACTTTTCTATCTACCATAGCCGTCTAAACACTATTTTTCTATTTTTAGGTGCAAAATTAACGCTTTTTCTCCACATTATCGGTTTATTTTCGTAACTTTCGCAAAATATCCAGTATATAATGCAAAATATTGAGCATCATGACCCCAAATAACGGAAAAAAGAACCCTCTATGGAAGGCTTTTCTGTACAGATTGCTCATTTTCATCTGCACGGTATGCCTCATTGTTTACTTCATGCCTCGTGACGTGAAGTTCAATTACCAATTTGACCTAGACAAGCCTTGGAAATACGGACAGCTTATTGCCACTTTCGACTTCCCCATCTACAAACCAGATGAGGTGATCAAACATGAACAAGACAGTATCATGGCACATTTTCAGCCATACTATAACCTTGACAAGGAGGTAAGTAAGGCTGAACTACAACAACTTCGCAGCGATTATCAATCTTCTTTGCGTGAATTGCTTCCCAGTCAGGATTATTTCAATTACCTCCAGCGCACACTTACAGAAATTTACAAAGCCGGTATTATTAGCAACGAAAACCTGAACGATTTGCAAGAAGGCAACACCAACGGAATCATGGTCATTGACGAAAAGGTAGCTAATCAGGTGAACCTTGACAAAATCTATTCCATTAGGGATGCCTATATGTATCTGCTGACAGCCGATACCTCACGCTATAACCCCGACATTTTGCGACGTTGCTCGCTAAACGATTATCTTACACCTAACCTGATTTACGATGAAGAGCGCACCAATACAGCCAAAGAAGAAATCTTCGATTCCTATTCCTGGGCAACAGGCTTGGTACAAAGCGGTGAAAAGATAGTAGAGCGTGGAGAAATTATCGACAGTAAGAAGTTCAATATTTTGGAAAGTTTGCGTAAAGAGAGCATCAATCGTAGCGAATCACAGAAAGAAAAGATGTTGATGCTGGCAGGCCAGCTGCTCTTTACCGCTATTTTCATAGGCCTGTTTATCGTATATCTGATTATTTATCGCAAAAAGTATTTCAGAGACCGTAATACGCTACTGATGATATTCACACAGATGGTGCTGTTCTGTGTTGTTACCGAGTTGTTTGTAGCTAACAACATCCTGTCGGTGTATATCATTCCGTATGTGATGATGCCTATTATCATCCGCACCTTCCTCGATTCCAGAACGGCATTCATGAGTTTTGCCGTTACCATTTTGATATGCTCTATCACCTTACGCTACCCGTATGAATTCATACTGGTACAGTTCGCTGCCGGATTGACGGCCATCTATAGTTTGAAAGAATTGTCACAACGCTCGCAAATATTCCGCACAGGGTTCGTGGTTGCACTCACCTACTTGGCGGTATACTTTGCTTTCGAGTTGTTTACCGAAAACGATTTCAGCAAAATGAACCGTAGCAACTACATCTACTTAGCCATTAGTGGCTTCTTAGTGTTGTTCGCTTATCCTTTGCTGTTTATGTTTGAAAAGGCTTTCGGTTATACTTCCAACGTCACACTGATAGAGCTCTCAAACACCAATAACCCGTTACTTCGTCGTTTGTCAGAGTTGGCTCCAGGTACTTTCCAACATTCCATGCAGGTATCTAACTTAGTATTTGATGCTGCCACCAATATAGGTGCCAACGGACAGTTAGCCAGAACTGGTGCACTCTATCATGACATCGGCAAGATGGAGAATCCTGCTTTCTTTACAGAAAACCAAGGCAATGCTTCCAACCCTCATCAGGCGTTGAGTTACGAGCAAAGTGCCCAAGTGGTCATCAGTCATGTCACCGATGGACTGAAATTAGCGGAAAAGAGCAACCTGCCCAAGGTCATCAAGCAATTTATCACCACCCATCATGGGGCTGGTCAGACCAAATACTTTTATATTAGTTGGAAAAACGAACATCCTGGAAAAGAACCCGATAATAGTTTGTTCAGCTATCCTGGCCCTAATCCTTTCACTGCAGAACAAGCTATCCTGATGATGGCAGATTCTGTTGAAGCTGCTTCCCGTAGTTTACAAGAATATACGGAAGATAACATCGATCAATTAGTTGACAAGATTATTGATGCTCAGGTGACTGAGGGCTATTTCAATAACTGCCCTATCACCTTCCAAGATATTAAAACTGTGAAGGATGTCTTCAAATCGAAACTGAAATCGATGTATCACCCACGCATTAAGTATCCGGAACTGAAGTAATATAATTGTTTTTCAAACAACATTCCCCAAATATACATATTTGATGCCCTCTTCCTCGGCTACTTGCTTAGCAGCCTTTAGTGTAGGGAGAGGCGTTGGAGGAATTTCTTGCATCTTATAGCGAGGGAAGAAACGGCTAAAATGCAAAGGAGAGTTGGTAAAGCCGTTGTCTGAAAGCCAACGGCACATCTGGCGAATCATATCCATATCATCGTTTACGCCAGGGATAATAAGATTGGTAATCTCCACCCACACACCGGCATCCTTCATGGCTAGGATGGTATCAAGCACTGGCTGGAGATGACCTCCACTGACACGATGATAGATGTCATCACTAAACGACTTGAGATCAACGTTAGCAGCGTCAAGATAGGGTAACAAATCTGCCAAAGGTTTCTTACAAACATAGCCGGCCGTAACAAGAATATTCCACAGTCCTGCTTCGTGTGCCAAACGGGCACAATCGATAATGTATTCGATATAAGTAAGTGGTTCTGTATAAGTATAGGCAATGCCAGGGCAGTGATGTTTTTTACAGAGAGTAACAACTTCTTCAGGATTAAGCTTATAGTAATCTACTTGCTCAGGAGAAACTTGTGAGATATCATGATTCTGACAATTCAGACAACGGAAGTTGCAACCTGTACAAGCAATCGAAAGGCACTTAGTACCAGAATGGAATTGATAGAGCGGTTTCTTTTCAACAGGGTCGATGGCCAGTGCACAAGGTTTGGCATAGACCTCACTGATAAGCACACCTCCACAATTACGCCTACTGCGACAAATACCTGTTTTGCCATCGGCTATGTAACAGTGATGCGGACAGAGTTGGCACTCCACCTTTCCATCCTCTAATCGTTGATAGTATCGACATTCCATCAGAACACTATTGCTTCGTAAACAAACAATTCTGCATCACGCCATCCGTTCCATCCCAAACCAGCCTTGTCCTGAGAGCAGTGCCCCACAAATTCCTCTTTAGTCCAATTCACCTCGTCTGCCACCTGCGGCAAAAAAGTTCCACTCCGATAACCCTTACGAATGTAAATACCGTGACGATGTAATTCAAACTCATCGAGGCTCTGGATGCGGCGCATAGGTGAAAGTACAGAAATTTCAATATCGATATCGTCCAACTCCTCACGAAGTACAGGCGAGAATCGCGGGTCTTTGAATGCCGCAGCTTGTGCCATTTCAGCCACAACCTCATACAAAGGATAATCCTCGCCAAAGTGACCTATGCAACCACGCAAATTACCATTTTTGTGAAGCGAAACAAATGCTCCGCATTTGGATTTTAGTATAGCGTTTTGAGCGTTAAAAGTAGGCTTAGCAATGGGCTTACCCTCAAGAGAGCTTATTATACTCTGGATTGCAATCTCCTTCAACTGTTTCTTATCCTCATCAGTCAAGAAAAAACCTGATTCAGATTGTTGTTGACGTAAGAAGGCAAACGAATGATAGCCTACCACACGGCTATGGTCATGGTCATCAATATCACCCGAGTTTTGGTACATCAGATGCTTTACCTCATAATTATGGTCAAGCATCAGCATGAGCGTAATGATAGCGAACTCACCGCAGGCACTTGTAGCCAGGTTTTTCTTGCCGCTAAGGGTATTCGCCTCAATAGTCGCAATGAATTGCTCCACATCACCTGTCTCAATGGCCTTGCCTGTCTTTCCATCCACCTCACAAGCATCTTCATACGAAGGATAATGTGAGAAGTCACTGCTAATAATAAACAGGTTATCAGCTGTAAAATAAGGCTTTAGCACTTCAGCCATCCTTTTCAGCTTCGAATAGTCGTTAGTAGAAATAACTATCGGCACGATAGGAGGTACCTTCTTTAGCCTACGTTGCAAAAACGGCAGTTGCACTTCCAGGCAATGTTCTCTATCGTGTGCTGTAGAACGATAAAAAAACACACTATCGTTAGTCAACTGCATAGTTGTTTCATGGTCCACCTTTATCTTTCCCAACGGTGTAGCATAGTAGTCAGCCTCGGTATTCACTGAGGCACCATCCAGCCATTCATGATGGCTTGGCCCCAGCAGAAAGATACGTTTATATGTCTTCTTGGGGTCGAGTGTCATATAAGCAGATGCTGCCACGTTGCCTGAATAATAATAGCCCGCATGAGGCACAATCAATGCCGCCACATTATTATAGGCAGTACACTCACCATGAAGTTTCAAGTAACCATCTACTTCCATGCTCAACTGCTTAGAATCTCCAACATAAAAGCGGTTTGCCTGGGTAGCAGGTCTCACCACTGGCTCTTTCGCTAGTCCGCTAAACATATTCAACATCATGATTGTAGCTATAATTATATGTAACATTATCGAGACTTCACTATTTGATCTAAATTTGTGGTGAAGTTACTAAAAAACTTTGAAAGTTGGAACAATAATGATCGTTGATTTCTCTAATACCTCCTATCCCTATGGCTGAAGCTTGCTATCTATCGAGGCAAAGCCTGCCACCACTGGACGCAGTATCTGCCATGGGTCGTCGCAGTATCTCCTATGGGGGTATAGGAGATACTGCGATGAGTGATAACAGATACTGGAACGGGTAATAGCAGATACTGCGACAACCCGTAGAAATGCCTTCTTTCAATAATGGCTCTAATTAGTGCGGTTATAGCCTCACACTGGATCGACGTCGTAATATACTTGGAGGGATTTGAAACGGGTATCTTGATGCATGAGTTGCTCTACTTGCAGCAAAAGCTTGCGGGCTTGTGTAAAAGAAACGGTGCTCTCAATTGTTAGCATTATCATGCCGATGTGCAAGGAGTGTACCCTCGCTACAGCAGGTTGCATAGGTCCATTCACCCGCTCTTCTCCGAAGACTTTAATCAACTGAGCAGTCATTTGGGCAGTCATACTTTCAGTAAGTCTCTGCTGGCGGTGTTTGATGTAGATATATACCAAACGATAGAAAGGAGGGAAATGACAGACTTGTCTTTCAGCCAACTGGCCATGCACCATCGCTTCGAAGTCATTGTTCATAACATTCTTGATAATCGGATAATCCACATGGCCGGTCTGCAAGACCACCAAACCTCGTTCTCCCTTGCGTCCAGCCCTGCCTGCCACTTGTGCCATCAACTGGTAGGCACGTTCATAAGAGCGGAAATCCGGATAGTTCAGCATGGTGTCAGCATTAAGGATGCCCACTAAGTGAACATGGTCGAAGTCAAGGCCTTTTGATACCATCTGTGTACCTATCAGTATATCCGTTCGGCGTTTCTCAAAGTCACGAATCATCTTCTCGTAGGCAGTTTTGCTGCGAGTAGTATCCAAGTCCATCCTTGCAACGCGTGCCTGAGGAAACATTTCCCTTATTTCATCCTCCACCTTCTCTGTACCAAAACCTCGGTCGCGTAGGTCCTCACTACCACACTCCGGGCATGTATGAGGGACAGCAGTGGTATATCCGCAGTAGTGGCACACCAGCTGGTTGGTATGTTTATGATAGGTAAGACTTACGTCACAGTGCACGCAGTGAGGCACCCAGCCGCAATCATGGCACTCAACCATGGGGGCGAAACCCCTGCGGTTTTGGAATAAGATGATTTGCTCATTACGCGCCAAAGCCTCCTCCATCTTTTCTTTCAAGACAGGAGAGAAATGACCAACCATCATCTTCTTGCGATGCAACTCCTTGATGTCAACGGGCAAGATTGCCGGCAATTGTATTTCCTGGTATCTTTCTTTCAACTCAACCAAACCGTACTTGCCTGCATTGGTAGCGTTATACCAGCTCTCAACAGAGGGAGTAGCAGTACCTAACAGTGTCTTGGCGCCATACATAGAAGCCAACATCAAGGCGGTGTTGCGGGCATGGTAACGAGGAGCAGGGTCCTGCTGCTTATACGAACTCTCATGTTCTTCATCCACAATCACCAGACCCAGGTGTTGATAAGGAAGAAAGACCGATGAGCGGGCACCTAAGATGATAAGGTAAGGATTGTCAGATAGTTGCTTGTTCCATATCTCCACACGCTCAGGGTCAGAGAACTTGCTATGGTAAATGCCAATCTGAATGCCAAAGACCTTTTTCAGGCGCTCAGTAATTTGGGTTGTTAAGGCAATTTCAGGCACCAGATAGAGCACCTGCTTTCCCTGACGAATGGTTTCTTCGATAAGATGAGTATATATCTCTGTCTTACCCGAAGAAGTAACCCCATATAATAAGCAGACTGAATGCTTTTCAAAGCATTGCTTAATCTGGCATAATGCTCGTTGCTGATAAACATTCAGTGGCTTCAATCCGCTTACCTGCTGCTCTTTCTCTAGCAGTCGGCTGATAACGTATGGATAGGTCTCGAAAACACCTCTTTTAACCAAAGCTTCGAATACAGCAACAGATGTGTTGTGATGCGCCAACAAATCTTGTTTGCTTACCTCACAGGGGGCACCCTCAAAAAAGGCTGACAATTGCAGATAACTCAATAATAAGTCCTGCTGTTTGACAGCGCGCTTCAAGGAGTCAAGCGTTCGCTGCAACGTTTCTTCTGAACGGTAACCATTTGTTAGTCTGACATGTGTCTCCACCTTGGGCTTGAACTCCAATTTCAGACCAGCAGGAACGGCCGCATTATATACATCACCCTTGGCGCACATGTAATAGTCGGCTATCCACTCCCAGAGTTGAAGCTGTTGGGGCAATACTGCAGGTTGTTCCTCCAATAAACCATAAGCATATTTTACTTCATAGCCAACGGGAACCTCATGGTGTATCCTGTCAACGATACCTGTATAATGTTTTTTATTACCAAGAGGCACAACTACACGACATCCCCTCTTCACCTTTTGTGCCATGTCATCATCCACGACATAGGTGAAGTTAACCTTTAACGGCAAGGGCAATATCACATCAATATAAGTCATGCACTCAGATAAAAATAGCGTTACTGACCTAAGCCGGTAACGCTATAATTGGTTCTATTACAAAACTTAGAACAAATAAGCTAATGAAATCTGCCAAGTGTTCAGCTTGTTCTTAACGTCAATATCCTTCACATTCTTGAATTTGAAACTATTGCCTAATGCAAACTGGTAGTTAAAGCCAATCTGCAAGTGGTTAATAAGCTTCACACCAGCTCCTAAATTCAGGCCTACCTGAGCAGTATTTTTCTCAATTGTAGCTAGATCTACATCCTTCAGATTGAAATAGAAATCAGGACCAGCAGCAAAGAAGATAGCAGCCATATCACCTAAACCAATGGAATATTTTAGATTGACAGGGATTTCAATACCTTGTTGCTTCAGTTCGCCAGAGCCACGCTGAGAATACATTAAGGCACCATCCACTCCGAGACCAACAATAGGTACAGATGCCTCAATCATCGGGCCAATAAAGAAACCTGTAGAATTCTCTTTAAAATCTTTATAACCCCACTCCATAATCTCAGCAGCATCCATCTTTGAAAGGTTCAAACCGCCCTTCACACCAAAACTTACCTGCGCTTGTGCAGGCATAGCCATTGCCATACAGCAAACAGCTACGAATAATGCACTTAAAATTTTCTTCATAATTCTCGTTATTTAGTTTGTCACTGGGCAAAGGTACATATTTTTTTTTAATCTGAGTAGAATTATGCAGTAAAAGTGCTACCTTTGCATTGTAAAATCGTATGGAGAGATGCCGGAGTGGTCGAACGGACCGCACTCGAAATGCGGCATACGGGTAACCGTATCCAGGGTTCGAATCCCTGTCTCTCCGCTAACGATTACAATGATATGAAAAAAGTTATTATTACATTAGTAGCAGTAGCTATGGTGCTCACATCATGTGGCACCATGGGGTTTGGCACCAGCATGGGTGCTATGATTGGCGGTACATTAGGTTCTATAGCAGGTGATGCAGCAGGAGGCTGGCATGGTTCATCGATTGGTGGAATGGTTGGTTCTATTGCAGGCATGGCAGTGGGCGCGGCCATCGAAGAGCAACAGATAAAAAACAAGATGGAGCAAGCAACAGGGAACACGTCATCTGTAACTTCTTCTCAGCCAAACAATGCAATGGCGAGTATCGAGCTTACCAATTTTATATATACCGACAGCAACAACAATGATACCATTGAGGCTGGCGAGAAATGTCAGATTACCTTTGACGTGGAGAATAACGGGAACAAAGCTATTACGAACATCACGCCTATTCTGGAGCTGACAGCAGAAAACAAAGGTATCAAAATTGGCAATCCCAGAAAGATTGGCAGACTATCTGCAAAAGGCAAAATCACCTACTCTGTTCCAGTCAATGGCACCTCACACCTTAAAGACGGTGTGGCTGAATTCCGTGCATATGTCATTGACGACTACGGCAATACAAGCGATTCACGTGAGTTCACGCTGCCGACGAAGAAATAACTGAATCGAGTTTACTGTATTCTGCCAAAGGATATAACACCCGGGGCCTACAGAGGCAACCGGGTTTAAATAAGTATAGGTAATCCAAATAGCAAAAGCTGTGTTTTTCTGCCCCAATGCCTGACCGGCATTCACCGTACTATCATAGAACTTTCCCACAAACTTGCCCAAAGCGAATTGTATCACACAGAGTATGGCTGAGGTAAATGCTATCATCAGCAACAGCCACACAGACACATCGGCATGCACAATATTTTTGATAGTTGTGCCTGTAACAATGGAAAGGGAAATACCCCACATATAAAAGCCCATATCCTTTACAGCCACGATCTTATCATGCAAAGGTCTCACAAAGTGACGGACAAACCATCCCAAGAACAAGGGTAATACCAGTACCAGGCATACCTTATTTAATATAATAAGGAAAGCATCCCAGAAGGTAAGATGGGCTTCTTTTTCTATCAAAGGGAAAAAAGTGGGAATCAGTATGGCCGTCACAAAACTGCTGATAAAGGTATAAGTAGTCATTGAACCTAAATTGCCTCCCAACTTGACGGTTATCACTGCAGCTGCAGCAGCTGTAGGACAGATAATACAAGTCAATATGCCTTCCCAGACAATCTTACTGAATGTGGTCTGCTCAGTAAATAGAATGATGCCCACTACTATCAACACTAACAGCACTTGTAGCAACACAATCCACAAATGCCACATCTCAGTCTTCATCTGCTTGAAATCCACTTTACAGAAGGTCACAAACAGAATCATAAACATAAACAAAGGCAGTATGGTATCGAAGATGGGGTCGAAAAACAACGCCGCGTCATGCAATGCTGGTGTATAAGCAAAGATGAAGTAAGCCAATGCACCTATACCCATCGATACAGGCAATGTCCAGTCTTTTGCGAATTGTATCAATTTCATGCCGCAAAAATACACAAATCTATTCACATAAAAAAGGGGTGCGGCTATTTGCCGCACCCCCATAACGCTTATTATATTGATCTTATGAATGACGGTGATCAATTATTGGAATGCTGGATAACCAGGATTCTGTACCAAGTTAGGATTGGTCTGCCATGCTGTCAATGGAATTGGGAACAGTTTAAGATATTCATCTTTTGGACGGTTCCAAGGATTAGCATTCGGAGTGACGGTCTTAGGCATACCCCACTCGTCAACATCCTGACTTACCTTAGCACGGAACATCTTCCACATATCCTTGTCGTAGCAGCCAAAGCGGATATCATCCTCACGAGACACGCCTTCCCAAGCCAGCTCCAGACGACGCTCCAATTGGATATCAGCCAAAGTAACGGTTGAGTAGTTGTGAGAACTGTCACCCCAAGCACGAGAACGTACCTTGTTCACCAGGTCCGTTGCCTCGCTTACTGAACCATTAGAACGGAGCAGTGCCTCCGCACGTACCAGGTAGAAGTCAGCCAGACGGAAGATAGCAAAGTCGTTGTTCATGGCACTGGTCAGAGAGGCATCATACTCCCACTTGCCTACGCGGCCACCGTCCTGCTGCTGAACGTCTGCCCAGATGGTACCGTCACGCTCTGCACCGTAGAGAGGGAATACCTCAGCATAGTGGTTCATTGGCAATGAGTGACCTGTCATCAGAACCTCACCAGTCTTGATGTTATACTGCTGACCAAGACGGAATGAAACGATACGAGGATCGTTCTCTGGATCGTCATAGTAAGTGTATTCAGGATCCCTTGCCATCTTATCGCGTTCTGCATCTGTGCCATGCATGAACAGCTTCACATAGTCAGGCTGTGCGCAGAAACCGTTCCATGCACCGAAGCTTGCACCGATAGCCTGGTTTTCAACGTAACCCAAGGTACGGAAGTGCAGTGAGTTGGTGTTACGGGTATCACCAGAAGAATACTGTGCGCAGAGGATAGACTCCTTGTTGCCGGAGTTGTTCCAAGAGAAGTTGTCTGTCCAGTTGCTCAGCAGTTCCAGACCTGAATCGTCAATCACCTTCTTAGCCTCTTCAGCAGCCTGAGCATACTTGTCGCCCATGCCCCATGCGTCAGAGTTCAGGTACAGCTTGGCCAGCAGCGCGTGAGCTGAAGCCTTGGTGAACTTGCCGTAGTTGCCTTCTGCATCTGGCAGGGCAGAAACAAGTGAGTTCACTTCCTGTACCAGCCAGTTGTAAGCCTCTGCACGTGGAGTGTTGCCCGGCAGTTCCTTGTCGTTATAATCGATTACCATTGGGATGTTGCCCCATTTGTCAATCAGAAAGTAGTACCAGTAGGCACGGATACCCCTGATTTCAGCAGCCTTCTGGTCCTTGTCAGGCATCTCAGAACCCAGCACGGTGTTCAAGTTAGCGTTGCAGGTACCGATTGACTCCATGGCAGCGTTCCATGCGCCACGGTTACAAGAGGTCATGCTGGTGTAGGTGTGCATGAACATCTGCAGGTACTGGCCACCATCCCACCAGTCACCACCCTTACGGGTAGGATAAATCATCACTGAGCCTGCAGCCTCGCTCATGGTCAGACCATCAGACGGGAACACACGTTTCAATGTGTTGTAGCAGGTACCTACCAGTGCATTGATCTCAGTAGCGGTGCTACCGAATGTCTCTGCCGGCAGCTTGTCGTAGATACGCTCGTCCAGATTGGTGCAGGAAGGCACGGTAACCAGAAGAGAAGCGGCAGCCAGCAGACTGAATATCTTATTCTTTTTCATAATGTATGTCCTGTTTTTAAAGGTTAGAATGTTAAGTTAACACCGAAGATGAATGAGCGGGACTTCGGGAAGTACTCGCGTGCCTCGATACCAGGAGACAGACCTGAGGTTGAAGAGTAGTTCACTTCAGGATCCAGACCCTTGTAGCCGGTGATCACGAACAGGTTCTGTGCAGTCACGTACAGGCGTGCCTTGCTCAGCCAGTCGATCTTCCTCACGTCGAAGGTATAACCCAGTGTCATGTTGTCCAGACGTGCGAACGAGCCGTTCTCAATCCAGAATGAGCTTACCTTTGCAGACTCTGCAATCTTGGTCAGGTTGTCGTTCTTCATGGCGTTGGTACCTGTGATGTAGTTAGGAGTACCGTAAGCGGCCAACGGGTTGTTCAGCACCTTGTTGCCCAGCGTACCGCGCAGGAAGAAGCTGAAGTCCCAGTTCTTCCAGGTGAAGTTGTTGGTCCAGCCGAACTCTGCCTTAGGCAGTGCATTGCCGATATAGGTGCGGTCGTTATCAGAAACGACACCG